>Ga0209400_1000659_pt1 | contig 29961 bp, 29 predicted proteins | sample M_130807_EF_Meta_FD_187313 | JGI IMG/M metagenome (GOLD analysis project Ga0209400, IMG submission 187313) | Freshwater microbial communities from Lake Montjoie, Canada to study carbon cycling - M_130807_EF_MetaG (SPAdes) (version 2) | ecosystem: Environmental > Aquatic > Freshwater > Lake... | reverse complement strand
GCTGGACTATGCCTATGATTGGAACGCCCCGGGCGGCGTGCCGGGCGGTGGAGATCTGCCCGCAGACTTTGATTCTCGCGAAATGGTCGCGCGGATCTTTGGGGATGAGCCGGCCGACGAAAATGTGATCGGAAATGTTGCAGCGCAGCAAGATCAATACTTTAGGGACGAGAAGCCCTTAGAGGGCTCGAGCGAACCCCAGACGGCGGCTGTAGAACCCCAAAAAAATGAGGCTCAGCAAGAGGTTACAGCCCCAGTTGGGGCTTTGGCCGCCGATGAAGCGCCTGCAAAGAAACGCCGTCATGGCAAGGCTTTGCCGTCAGCTTAGTAAAAAGGATAAGGTTGAGAAAGATTCAGCTTTCTATGACATTATTATGATAATGCAGATTGGCGCAGATAGACGCCGACTTTTTAGGGCGAATGGAGTTTCGGGTGCTGAGTGCTGAGGCGGTGAAGCCGGAGGTCGATGAAATCGATGTTCTGCGAAGTGCCGAATATGCGCTTCTCTCAGTTCTGCTTGGGCAAGCCCCGAGCGAGGACCTGCTTACCCGCGTCTCCGATTTGCGTGGAGATGCCACGCCTCTTGGCCTTGCCCATATCGAACTTGCCGACGCCGCGCGTGCGATCGATGAGACGGTGGCGGGTCGCGAATTTTTCAACCTCTTCATCGGCGTCGGGCGTGGCGAATTGCTGCCCTACGGCTCCTATTACCAGACAGGCTTCCTGCATGAGCGCCCGCTTGCGCGTGTGCGCGAAGATCTGGCCGAGCTCGGCGTCGAGCGCGCCGGACATATGCGCGAGCCCGAAGATCACATTGCAATTTTATGCGAGATCATGGCTGGCATGGCGCGTGGCGATTTTCAGGCCGATACGGCGCGGCAGGGACAGTTTTTCGAACGGCACATTGAACCATGGGCCGCGCGTTTCTTCGCTGATCTTGAAACGACGAGTGCAGCGACTTTCTACAAATCGGTCGGCCGTGTGGGCCGCACCTTTATCGAGCTCGAGTCTGAGGCTTTCAAACTGCCGCATTAAGTGAGGCAGTTTGAAGGGCAAAGGCTCCATCATCATCAACCGGAGGGAACGGTTATGAGCAAAGTTGATCAGAAGAAAGAAGGCGGTATGGATCGCCGCTCCTTCTTCCGCGCAGGCAGCGGTGCTGCTGTGGTTGCGGCAACAGTTGTGGCCACGGGTGCTGAACCCGCAGCCGCTGCGGAATCGGCTTCTGAGCGCACCAAGGCGCGCTACAAAGAAACCGAACATGTGAAGACGTTTTACCGCGTCAACCGGTACTGAGGGAGCACGTCATGCTGACGAAACGTAAAGAAGCAACAGCTTCACGCGCGCGACTTTCCGGTTTGGCCGCAGGCCTTGCCTCGGGCGTGCTGGATCGCCGCTCGTTCCTGCGCCGCTCTGGACTGGCCGCTGGTGGTGTCGCTGCCATTGGTTCGCTGTCACTCGGCGCAGTGCGCAAGGCAGAAGCCGGCCCGGCCATTGCCGGTGCGAAGACCGAAATCAAAAAGAATGTCTGCACCCATTGCTCAGTCGGCTGCGGCGTTGTCGCCGAAGTGCAGAATGGTGTGTGGGTCGGCCAGGAGCCGGCTTATGACAGCCCGATCAATCGCGGTTCGCATTGCGCCAAGGGCGCGTCAGTGCGCGAACTCGTGCATGGTGATCGCCGCCTGAAATATCCGATGAAGCTCGTGAATGGCGAATGGACCCGCGTTGGCTGGGATCAGGCCATCAACGAAATCGGCGACAAGATGAACGAAATCCGCGCCAAGAGTGGCGCAGATTCGGTCTATTGGCTGGGCTCGGCGAAGTTCTCCAACGAAGGCGCTTACCTCTTCCGTAAGCTCGGCGCTTTCTGGGGCACCAACTCAGTCGACCATCAGGCCCGTATCTGCCACTCGACGACAGTGGCTGGTGTCGCAAACACCTGGGGCTATGGTGCGCAGACCAACAGCTACAATGATATTCGCAACGCCAAGACCATCGTCTTCATGGGCTCGAATGCGGCGGAAGCTCATCCCGTGTCATTGCAGCATGTTCTTTCCGGCAAGGAAATGAACCGCGCGAATATGATCGTGCTCGACCCGCGCTTCACGCGCACGGCCGCGCATGCGACGGAATATGTGCGCATGCGTCCGGGCACCGATATTGCGGTGGTCTGGGGTATGATGTGGCACATTTTCAAGAACGGCTGGGAAGACAAGGAATTCATCTCACAGCGCGTCGCTGGCATGGATCTCGTCCGCGCCGAAGTTGAAAAATGGAATCCGGAAGAGACCGAACGTGTCACCGGCATTCCGGGTGAACAGCTGAAGCGCGTGGCGGAAACTTTCGCCAAGCAGCGTCCTTCCACCTTCATCTGGTGCATGGGCGGCACGCAGCACACGGTCGGTACGGCCAACGTTCGCGCTTACTGCAACCTCCTGCTCGCGACCGGCAATGTCGGTGTGTTCGGCGGCGGCGCCAACATCTTCCGCGGCCACTGCAACGTGCAGGGCGCAACAGATATGGGCCTCGATATCACCTCGCTGCCGCTCTATTACGGTCTAGTTGAAGGTGCTTGGAAGCATTGGGCACGTGTCTGGGAAGTCGAATATGACTGGCTGCAGGCCCGCTTCGACGAAGTTCCGGAAAAAGCTGGTCGTCCTGCGCGTAACCGCAAGGCGAATATGGAGCTGCCGGGCATTCCGTCTACCCGTTGGTTCGATGCGACTTCGTTCAAGTCTGAAGATGTCGATCAGCGCGATAGCCTGAAGGCCATGATGATCTTCGGTCACGGTGGCAATACTGTGCCGCGCATGCCCGACATGGTGAAGGCGATTGAGCAGCTTGAACTGCTTGTTGTGGCTGATCCGCATCCGACAACCTTTGCCGCGATCTCGGGTCGTAAGAACGGCACGTATCTTCTGCCAATCTGCACCCAGTTCGAGACGGAAGGCACACGCACAGCCTCGAACCGTTCGATCCAATGGGGCGAAAAGGTCGTCAATCCGATCTTTGAATCGAAGGATGATTATGAAGTCATCTATCGTTTCGCGACCAAGCTCGGCTTTGCCGACAAGATGTTCAAGAACATCAAGGTCGAGAATAATCGTCCGGTGCCGGAAGATATCTTGCGCGAAATCAATCGCGGTGGTTGGTCGACGGGTTATTCCGGTCAGTCGCCGGAACGCCTGAAGGCGCATCTGCGTCATCGCGACAAGTTCGATCTGGTCACCTTGCGCGCTCCGGCTGATGTGCCGGAAGTCGGTGGCGATTATTATGGTCTGCCGTGGCCGTGCTGGGGCAAGCCGGAAATCCGCCATCCCGGCACGCATACGCTCTACAACACCAATCTTCATGTGAAGGATGGTGGTGGTACGTTCCGCGCGCGCTTCGGCACTGTCTATGAAGACAAGAAGGCCGATGGCACATCAACGACGTATAATTTGTTGGCAGAAGGCTCCTATTCGAAGGGCTCCGAGCTGACCGACGGTTATCCGGAATTCACTTACGGCATTCTGAAGAAGCTCGGTTGGGACAAGGATCTCACCGAAGATGAAGTGGCGACGATCACCAAGATCGGCGGCGCTGCTCCGGATGCTGTGGGCTGGGCCATCGATCTGTCGGGCGGCATCATCCGCGTCTGTCTCGACCATGGCGTCTTGCCTTACGGCAATGCCAAGGCGCGTGCAGCGGCTTGGAACCTGCCCGATCCGGTGCCGGTCCATCGCGAGCCGATCTATACGCCACGCGTCGATCTCGTCGCCAAATATCCGACGCGTCCGGATGGCCGTCAGTTCCGCATGATGAATGCGGGCTTCTCGGTGCAGAAGGCTGCCATTGAGAAGGGGATCGCGAAAGACTTCCCGATCATCCTCACCTCTGGCCGACTCGTTGAATATGAAGGCGGTGGTGAAGAAACCCGTTCGAACAAGTGGCTGGCAGAATTGCAGCAGGACATGTTCGTCGAAATCAACACGGCCGATGCCGCACAGCGCGGCATTGCTGATGGCGGCTGGGTCTGGGTCTCTGGTCCAGAAAACAAGTCGAAGGCGAAGGTCAAAGCGCTCGTCACAGATCGCGTTGGCAGGGGTGTGGCGTTCATGCCCTTCCACTTCGGCGGCTGGTTCCAGGGCGTCGATCAGCGCGGCAATTATCCGAAGGGCACCGATCCAATCGTGCTCGGTGAAAGCGTCAACACGGTTACCACCTACGGTTATGACCCGGTCACGGGCATGCACGAAGGCAAGGTGACTCTCTGTCAAATTCAGGCAGCGTGAGGAGATTGAGAAATGGCACGTGTGAAATTTCTCTGTGATGCGGATCGCTGCATCGAATGCAATGCCTGCGTAACAGCTTGCAAAAACGAGCATGAAGTTCCGTGGGGCATCAACCGTCGCCGCGTGGTGACGATCAATGATGGTAAGCCGGGCGAGCGCTCGGTTTCCATGGCCTGCATGCACTGCACGGATGCGCCTTGCGCCGCCGTGTGCCCTGTCTCGTGCTTCTACACCACGGCTGATGCTGTGGTGTTGCACTCGAAGGATCTGTGCATCGGCTGCGGCTATTGCTTCTACGCGTGCCCGTTCGGCGCGCCGCAATATCCCAAGGTCGGCAATTTCGGTTCGCGCGGCAAGATGGACAAGTGCACCTATTGCGCCGGTGGTCCGGAAGAAGATTTCTCGACCGTCGAATATGAGAAGTACGGCAGCAACCGTCTCGCAGAAGGCAAGCTGCCACTCTGCGCGGAAATGTGCTCCACCAAGTCGCTTCTGGCTGGTGATGGCGAGATGATCGCCACCATCTACAAAGAGCGCGTGATGAAGCGCGGTTATGGTTCGGGTGCTTGGGGCTGGAAGACAGCCTACAAAGAAACCGTCGCCATCTGATGTCTCACGCACACATTTCGAAAGGTCGTGCGATGAAAGCACAGTTCAAAACTCTTGTGGCAGCTCTGGCGATTCTCTTCGCCAGCGCCATGCTGCCAGCCGCCGCGCAATACAATAATTTCAATCCGACCAAGGAAGCCGTGCAGGAAGACAAGCTCCTGCAACAGCTGAAGGAAGGTGATCGTCTCTCGGGTCGCATCACAATCCCCGATCCGAAAGCTGCTTCGCTGATTCAGCCGCAGGGTCAGAGCTGGCGTGACTTCCACCAGAACAAGCTGCCGACCATTGGCGGCGTTGTGTTGCTGGGCATGCTCGGCGCTCTGGTGCTGTTTTTCCTGGTGCGTGGTCGCATCAAGGTTGAGCATGGCTTTTCCGGCAAGACGATCACACGCTTTGCGTCGATTGATCGTTTCGCGCATTGGATGACGGCAGGCTGTTTCATCATCCTGGCTTTGTCTGGTTTGAATGTGTCCTTCGGGCGCATGGTGATTCTGCCGTTCTTCGGAGCAGAAACATTTGCGATGATCAGCGGCTATGGAAAGCTCGCGCATAATTATCTCGCCTTCCCCTTTATGGCGGGCGTGGCGCTGATGTTCCTGCTCTGGGTGAAGGACAACATCCCCAACAAGCTGGATCTGGAATGGCTGAAACAGGGTGGCGGGCTCTTCGTGAAGGGCAAGCATCCGGCCGCTGGTCGCTTCAATGCTGGCCAGAAGGGCGTGTTCTGGATTGTCATCACGGGCGGCATCGCCATGTCGGTGACAGGCTGGTTCCTGCTCTTCCCCTATACGGCGCCTGATGGTGTCGCGGGGCTTCAGCTCTTTACGACAGTCCATGCCGTTCTGTCGGTTGTTTTCATCGCTGCCATGTTGGCGCATGCCTATATCGGCTCGGTTGGCATGGAAGGCGCGTTCGATGCCATGGGCACGGGCGAAGTCGATGTGAATTGGGCGAAAGAGCATCACGCTCTTTGGGTTGCTGAAGAGCAAGCCAAGGCAGCTTCCGTGCCGCGCAACAGTGTGCCTGCGGAATAATCAGCTCACAGATTGAATGAATGAAGACTGCCCGGTATCAACCGGGCAGTTTTTCTTTTGGAAAGTGCCATGAAACTCATCGGATTGGCGGGCTGGAGCGGTGCGGGCAAGACCACGCTTTTGGAGCGTGTCATTCCGCATTTGATTGCGCAGGGCTTGAGCGTCTCCACATTGAAACATGCGCATCATAAGTTTGATGTCGATGTGCCGGGCAAGGATTCGTGGAAGCATCGACAGGCGGGCGCTACGGAAGTGCTGGTGGCCTCTGCCAATCGTTTCGCGCTGATGCATGAATTGCGCGGCGCGCCCGAGCCGACTTTGCCGGAATTGCTGTCGCTTCTGTCGCCCGTCGATCTGGTGATTGTGGAAGGATTCAAATCCGATCCCCACCCGAAAATCGAAGTCTATCGCGCCGAGAACCAGAAGCCGTTTCTGCACGCGCAGGATGCGGCCATTGTCGCGGTGGCGAGTGATGTGCCAGTGGAGACGGCGCTGCCCGTTTTCCATCTCGATGACATCGAGAAAATTGCCGATATGATGCTGGAGAGAGCCGTACCGCTCAGCAACGTTTTGGCTTCAGGAGACTAGGCAGGAATGGCGCAGCTTTCCGACGATTGCTTTGCCTTTGGCGGCGCTTTGATGCCGGTCGATGAGGCTATGGCCATTGTTACGCAGCGCCTTGGAGCCGTGGATGGCATCGAGCGCGTCTCTTTGCATGAGGCTGATAATCGTGTGCTGGCCCATGCGCTCGAAGCGCCTGTGCCGCTGCCGCTTTTCATGAATTCTGCCGTTGATGGTTATGCCATCGCCAGCACTGATCTGCCGCAAGAGGCTCCGCGCTCCTATGCGATCTCGCAACGTGTGACGGCGGGCGCGGTGGCGGCATCGCTCACCAAAGGCACAGTGGCGCGCATCTTTACCGGCGCGCCTATGCCTGCGGGTGCCGACACGGTTTTCATGCAGGAAGATGTCGAGCTGAATGGCGACCATGTCATTCTGCCGCCCGGTTTGAAACCGCGCGCCAATATGCGGCCTGCGGGCGAAGATATTGCGCAAGGTGCGCTGGCCATTCCGGCTGGCACGCGTTTGCGTCCGCAACATGTGGCGCTGGCGGCTGCTTTGGGGCTGACGCATATCGATGTGCGCCGTCGCATCAAAGTAGCTGTGTTTTCGACGGGCAATGAAGTTGTTGCGCCCGGTGATGCGCGTACATCCGCGCAGCTTTATGATTCCAACCGCTACATGCTGGCTGCTTTGTTGCGGCGCTTGGGGTGCGAGGTTTCGGATCTCGGCATTTTGCGTGATGAGCGCGCAGCGCTTGCAGCAGGGCTGAAACAGGCGGCGCAACATCATGATTTGATTCTCACCTCGGGTGGCGTCTCGACGGGTGAAGAAGATCATGTGCGCAGCGCAGTGGAAGCAGCAGGCTCGCTCGTCTTGTGGCGCATGGCGATCAAGCCGGGGCGGCCTGTGGCGATGGGCGTGATTGATGGCACGCCTTTCATCGGCCTGCCGGGCAATCCGGTCGCGTCTTTCGTGACTTTTGCTTATGTCGTGCGTCCGGCTGTGTTGGCGCTTTCAGGTTCGCGCTTGGACAAGCCTGTTGCTCTGCCGGTGCGTGCGAATTTTGCATACAAGAAAAAGAAAGGCCGGCGCGAATATGTCCGCGCCAGCCTGATGGTTTTGGAAGACGGCACGCGCGAGGCCCAAAAATTTCCGCGTGAAGGAGCGGGGCTTTTGTCCTCGCTGTGCGAGACCGATGGTCTTGTCGAACTGGCGGATGATTGCGAGGGCGTGAAGCCCGGCGATGCGGTTGCCTTTATCGCCTATCCGAGCCTGTTCTAAATTACATGCGGATCAGATTGTGGCCGGGGTCGCCGACGCGTGCGCCTGAAGTCGCGAAAGCCTTGTCAGCGGTCTGCTGCTGGCTATCGAGCACCATGGCAGCGCCCACGGCGAAAACCACAGCGACGATCACGGCAGAGATGAAAGCCTTCATCGAATACTCCTGTTGCTACATTCCGAGGCGGCTGATTTGGCCGCTTGTCTGATGTGAATCTATGGTGGTGATGGGGCGCTAAATCAAGCTTTTCAGCGAGGCTTGGCGGCTTTCTCGATAAAATCTCCGAGTGCAGCCCGATCTTCGTCAGAACCCACCCGTTGCTCGGGCATTTTGGTGCCCGGCGTATAGAGGCTCGGGCCCAGTTCGAAGAGTTTGGCGATGGTCTCTTTGCTCCAGACAATGTCATGTTTGGCGAAATCGGCCGAATAGACATAGCCCGGTGCTGTGCCGATACGTCGCCCGATCACGCCATAGAGTGTCGGCCCCGCGCGGTTTTCCGCATCGGGTGTGAGTGTGTGGCAGACGGCGCAGGCTTTAAAAACTTCGGCGCCGCGCGAGCCATCGCTGACAAACATCTCTGCCGGTTTCTCGATGACGATCGGGCCAAGATGATCGCCATTCGCCGCGCTCCAGCGGCGCACAAGACGATCGCCACCACCGGTGAAGAGAGTTTTGCCATCAGGCGAAAAGGCGAGCGACCAGACGGGTAGGCCCGGGCCGTTCAAAGTGAAGAGCGCTTTGCCACTTGCTGTATCGAACAGTGTCACTGAGCCGCGCGGGCTGGCTGCTGCCACGCGCGTGCTGTCGGGTGAAAAAGCCAACGCGATAAGGGGCGATTCTGCCGCTTCGATCTTGCGCAGATTGTTGCCCTGCGCATCGAGCAGAAAGAGGGTGCCATCTGAACCGCCAGCGGCCATGCGCCCGTCTGGCGCGAGGCTGAGCGCATTGAGTGGCGCATCAAGTTTGATAACGCGTGCTGGGCCTTGTGCGGGCCAGATACGCAAGGTGGCGTCATAGCCAGCGCTTACCAGCGTCACGCCATCGGGCATGAAGCCGATGCCGTTCACATTGCCTTGGTGACCTTCAAGACGCCGCGACGTGCCGCCGTCGAGCGGCGTGATTGCAAGGCTGGAATCCCAAGACGCAGTGGCGATGTTTTTGCCATCGGGCGACACATTGAGTGCAGCAATCGGCGCGGTGTGGATTTTGTCGACGCGCACAGGCTTGGTGAGATCTGCTCGGTTCCAGATGGCGAGGCGGCCATCTTCTCCCGCTGTGACAAAGCCAGATGGCGTCACGCCGACCGCATTGACCGCGCTTTCATGGGTGCGCAGCACGGCCCGTGCTGTGCCGCGCTCCAGAGCCCAGACGATGCCTGAGGAATCGAAAGAGCCGCTGATCGCCTCACGCCCATCGGGCGTGATGGCAAGGGCGCGCACGGGCCCGCCATGGCCGCGCAATTCGCCTTGGGCGAGGGCGGGGGTGGCGAGCAGAATGAGGGCAAGCAAAACAAAGCGCATAGGGTCTAATTTAGGGGTCATGTGGCGCGGGTCCAGTCGAGAATTTGTGAGGGGAGTTGACGGCTCCCGCGCGCTTCGCCATCTGTTAATCCATGTCCACAACGCTTCTCGATCTCTCCGGGCTCAAATGCCCTTTGCCCGCGCTCAAAACCCGCAAGGCGCTAAAATCCGTTGCGCCGGGCGATAAGCTCGAAGTGCATTGCACCGATCCGCTGGCGGTGATCGATATTCCCAATCTCATCCGCGAAACGGGCGACCGGATTGAAATCCGCGAGCGCGATGACAAGCGGATTGTGTTCCTCATCGAAAAGGTAGCCTGATGGCTTGGCCGACTGAACTGCGCCTCTCCAAAGATCGCCGCACGCTGTCTGTCTCTTTTGATGATGGCGCGCATTATGATCTCTCTGCGGAACTTTTGCGCGTGACGAGTCCGTCCGCCGAAGTGCAGGGCCATTCGGAATCTGAGCGCAAGACGGTGGGTGGCAAGCGCAATGTCTCCATTCTCTCCGTCGATGCGGTGGGCAATTATGCCGTGCGTCTGGTCTTTGACGACATGCATTCGACGGGTATTTATTCGTGGGATTTTTTGGGCGATCTCGGCAAAAATCGGGATGCGAAATTCCAATCCTATCTCGATGATCTCGCCGCCAAAGGGCTCGACCGCGACAAGGCCGGCGTGAAATAATCAAAACGACAAAAACAAAAAAGGGAGGCAGAAATGGCAGAGACGATTGGCATCATTGGTGTGGGTCGTATGGGCCAGCCGATGGTGAAGCATCTCATCAAGCATGGCTATCATGTGCTCGCCAATGACATTAGCGCAGAGAATGTCGAGAAAGTGCGTGCCATGGGCGCCACCATTGCGGCATCGCCTGCGGAAGTCGGCCAGAAAAGCGCCTTTGTCATTCTGGGCGTTGGTTATGACGAAGAGGTCAATGAAGTTGTGCTCGGCGAGAATGGGCTTCTCGCGGCTATGGCTTCCGGTGGTGTGATTGCCGTTTGTTCGACTGTGTCGCCCGATACGGTGAAGGCGCTCGATGAAAAGGCGCGAGCCAAGGGCTGCGATATTCTCGACGCACCGATTTGCCGTGGCCGCTGGTTTGCTGATGAAGGCAAATTGCTGGCGTTGTTTGGTGGTCGCAAAGAGGTCGTTGAGCGCGGTCGCAAAGTCTTCTCCTGCTTTGCCTCTGACATTTCGCATCTGGGTGATGTCGGTCACGGCCAAGTCGGCAAGGCGATGAATAATCTGATGCTCTGGATTACATCGATCGGTCTCATTGAGGCGGGTCGTATTGCGCAATCGACGGGTATCGATCTGCCGAACTTGCGCGATGCTTTGATGATGTCGTCTGGCAAGAGCCAGGCGCTCGAAGATTGGGATCAGACCACCTTCACCTGGGCGCTGAAAGATATGCAGATCGTCATGAAAATGGCTGATCAGGCGGGGCTTTCTGCACCCATCACCGGCGCTGTGAAAGAGCTGGTGAAAGAGGGGCGCCGCATCAAGGCGACCAATCCGCCGCAGTGGACGCGTAGCTAATAAAAAAGGCGGGCTCGGGCCCGCCTTTTTCTTATCTTGTTGTGACGTTGATTAATGCCCGGTGGGAACCATTTCATTGTAAAGCGCGATCACGTCTTTCGGTGTATCCGCAGCGCGCTTGACGAGATCGAGCACACCTTTGCCATCGATAGGTGAGAGTTCGATGTTCACCTTTTCAGCGTCGGACTGGAAATCCTTGTCCTTCACCATATCAACGAATGCTTTTTGCAAAGCGGCCGCGCGATTGGCGGGTAGACCGGGTGGTGCCATGAAGGGCAGCGCCATAAAGAATGGCAGTTCTGCGAATTCGATCAGTGCACGCATGCGGGCATCGGGCGCCAATTCACGGCCTGTCGGGACATCCGGCAAAGCAGGTAGGCGCGAGATGCGACCGAACTGAATGAGCGGGCGCAATTTCTTATTGTTCCAGAGCGAGGGTTGGCCCGCGCGCACGGAATTATAGCCAATCACTTGGCCATCGAGTTCGCGTCGTTCCATCGCAAGGAACATGGGTGCCGCGCCCGGATAACCGCGTACGACATCAATATTCAACCCGAGCACAGTTTTGGCGATGATTGCGAAAGTCAGATTGGTCGAGCCGGGTTGATCGCCGCCGAGCTTGGTGACAATGCCGGGTTTGCGCAAATCTTCCGAAGTTTGCGCAGGATGGTCATGGTTCACCAGTAGCAGATAGCCATCATCTGTATAAGACGACAGCGAGCCGAGCCAAGTGAATTTCTGCGGATCGAATTTCGCATTGCTATTGCCCTGGATCTGCACCTGCATTGTGCCGCGCTGGATCAGCGAGATCACCGAACCATCACGCTCGGATGTATTGTAGAGCTTGTTGGCAGCTACAAGCCCGCCACCACCGGGGACATTTTGCACGACAACGTTTGGGTTGCCCGGCAAGAAACGACCGAAATGGCGAGAGAGCAGGCGGCCTGAAATATCATTAATGCCGCCTGGTGATGTTGGCACAATGAGTGTGATGTTGCGGCCTTTGTAAAAGCTCTCCACGCTTTCTTGCGCGAGGGCGGGCAAAGGCAGAGTTGTTGCGGCGGTCAGGCCGCCTAAAAATGTGCGACGATCCATAAGACACCTCACTTCGGCAGCGGCGGCATGGTTTCGAGAATTTTTCCGTAGCCTGCTTTGGGTTCATTGATGTGCAAGCGGCGCTGCACTTCCCAGACGCGTGCGGGCACAGGATGAATGACAGGCACGCCGAGATCTTGCTCGAGCATGTGAATGATGTTGAGCACGCGCCAGCCGGAGCCGAGCATGTAAATCACATCGCCGCCGCCTGATTTCAGGAAGGCTTTTTTGATATGGCCATAGACCTGCTCGCCGGAGAGTTCTTGTGCGCGGTCGAAAGGCACTTCAATGCCGGCCATGCATTTCACATCAAAGCCCGCATCCTGGAAGTAGCGGGAGAATGTGTTGTTGATGTCGCCGGGGAAATATGTGGCGCCGACAATGCTCTTGGCGCCGAGTGCGCGCATGGCGGTGATGTGGTTTTGGCCCGAGGTGAAAATCGGCACGCCGAATTTTTCTTCCCAGCCTTTGACGATTTCCGCTTCGCGCTTCAGACCCTGCACCATGAAGGGCGGGGCGCCTGAGGGGTGGATGAGATCGCAGCCGGCATCGGCGCAGATTTTGATCTGGTCTTCGTAAGCCGCAAAAACTTTCTCGAACTCGTCGCGTGTGCCGCGGCTGATGTTCAAGAACATCGGAATGACGCCGATACCTTCAGGTGCGAGACGGATGAATTCTTCGGTCGAGCCCGGACGCAATGTCGGGTGCACCATGCCAAGCGTGCCACGCCAGCTTGAAAAGCCCATAACTTCCTCCCTGTCGCCCGGTCTTTGCGCCGGTGCGAATGGAGAGAGTGTAGGGGAGGAGTTTGGCGCTGGCTAGGGGTTCGTCATTGCGCGCGGAGCGAAGCAACCCAGAGGCCTCACGTGTGGCTCTGGGTTGCCGCGTCGGGCCTTTGGCCCTCCTCGCAATGACGGCGCAAAAAAGGGCCCGGTGAGGGGCCCTTTTTGCTTCTGGCTAACGTCACATGGCGACGTTGAACTTGTCCATTTTCGGCGTGACGCCGTTCTTTTTCATCTCTTCCAGCCATTCGCGGTGGATGCGCGGATCCTGATCTTCATATTCGATCTGGTCGCCACCTTCCTTGATTGAGAGCGAGACGGCGCCCTTTTCACCATTCACGCCGATCAGTGAGCGGCGCTGCGAGAGCATGGTGGGGTAGCGCAAGCCACCGACCGCGGTCGCGAGATAACGCGCCGGCTCAGTGGACGTGTTGAAGTGCTGGTGGAACTGCTGGTCGGCTGGCGGGAAGACCGTGCCGTGCTTCCAGTCGATGCGGATGAAATCCTTTTCATGCGGATACCAGAGCAGCGAATAGCCGTGACCAGTGACGCACATGACGTGGAACGATGGACCATGCTTATGGCCCTTCTTGTAGGTGCCCACCGGCATTTCGGAAATATGCGCATGCATAATGCCATCAGCCAGCACAAACATGATGTTGGTGCCGCCAGCGCCACGATCACCCCAGCTCTTCAATTCGATGCCTGCGAGATCAGGCACGAAATTGGTTTCCCACATGTGGTTGCCGGGGCGCACGGTGATGAGATCGCCTTCGCCGGAGAAATAGCCCTGCTTGCCCGCACGCGCCATGAAATCGCGGTTGGTGTTGAACACGAAATCTTCGTCATGGAAGACATTCATGATCATCGGCAGATTGGTGGTGGAAACGAGCAGAGCGCGCTCGCGGCCCGAGCCGTTGAAATGGCGATGCGTGGCGTTAAGCGGAATCGCGAAGAGGCTCTTTGGGCCCCATTCAAACGAACGCTTGGTGCCATCGGCAAATTCAATCTGCGTCGAGCCTGTGCCTTCGAGCACATAGATCACATCTTCATAGAGATGGTTCTGCGGCGCGGTTGACTGGCCGGGGCCGATGTCGAAGAGGAACATGTTGGAAAAATCGCCGCGACCTTTGAGGTGAACGGCGGCGCCCTTCACGCCGTAGCGCGCCCAAGGCTTGGTTTCGACCGAGAACAGATCGACGCCGTAATCTTCGTGAACGGGCAGGCCTTCTTTCTCAACCCAGTTGAGATAAGGATCAACGCCATAGCGTGGCTTGTCAGTGCTCATCTTTTATTCTCCCGTTTATTCTTCAAAGATTATTGGCTGGATTGTCGAAGAGCAGCGATTTGATGACCACCGGCACAACGCCGGGCGGTGAAATCAATTCGCCAATGTCGACAAAATCGAGTTCTTGCAGCTGCACGCCATCGATCGAGACGACTGCGCCTTCGAGGCCCTCTTCATCTTGCAAGAGGCGGCCCATAGTGCGGCCGACATCGCCGTCGATCATAAGGCACAGCGTATTGGCGCGTTTGCCATCAGGTGCGACAGCCGCCTTAATGGCGCGGGCTGCATTGGCAAGGCGGGAATATTCCGGATCACCATGCCAAGTGAAAGCCACTGCCAAACGGGCGGACGGTTCAAGATCGAGCACGGCCATTTTTTCATGGATGCGCTTGACGATATCAGCCGCCGGAATGTCATCCGACAGGTCCATGCCGATCTGCACAACAGGAATATTGTGGACGGGCAGAATGCCTTCCTGATCCTTGGGCAGATAGATGGTTTTGCCCGAGACCTGTACCGTGAATTGCGAAGCGCCGATAACCGTCGCGCGAATGCGATTGCCCGGATCTTCGACAGGTGTTGTTGAGCGCGCAGCCAGTTTCTCGCGAATGGCAGCAGCGAGCGGCTTGGCAATATCGCCGAACTCTTGCTCTTCCGTGCCGAAAATATATTCCGACACGCCGCCGGAGAAAGTGATGATTTCGGGCTTGAGCGAACGGTCGAGCGGCTCGGTGAGGGCAATCTTCTGGCCCAATTCGTCGAGCGGCTCGTTGACGATCTGATCAACAGCGAGTTCGGCCAGGCGCGTCGCGATTTTCTTGCGTGTCATCGCATTCGACAGCGCGCCGGGCGTGGTGGGCAGGCCTAGATCATCTGCGACAAGCTGGGCTGATTCATCCACACGCGTCCAGCCGATCTTGCCATCATGTGCGATGAGGCGCCCGCCAACAGCAAAGGCGGCAACGGATTTGATCATACCCTTGTCAATGAGCGCGAGTTTGGTGGTGCCGCCGCCGATATCGACATGCAACACGACAGCGTTCTTGGCTTTCGACAAAGCAACCGCGCCCGAGCCATGGGCTGCGAGCGTGCATTCGAGCTTGTGGCCTGCGGTGGCGCAGACGAATTTGCCGGATTCTTCAGCGAAGAGTTCGTCAATGGCGCGCGCATTGGAGCGCTTGATGGCCTCGCCCGTGAGAATGACAGCGCCCGTGTCGATATCTTCGCGCTTGACGCGCGCATCGCGGTAACAGGCGCGGATGAATTCTTGCAGGTAAGCGGCATCAATCATGCCATTGGGCAGGAAAGGTGTGAGCATGATCGGCGAACGCCAGACCACTTCGCGACCTGTCACGACAAAGCGTGCGGAGAGACCCTGCGAGACGCGTTGCAGCGTCACTTTGGCAAAGAGCAGATGCGAGGTGGATGAGCCGATGTCGATGCCGACTGTTTTCAGCTCGACAGATTCCTGCGCCCAAATCCAGGCAGCCATGGCGGCCTTGTCTTCATCTGACATTCCGTTGTGGTCGTGTTCCTCATCCAGATCGTGCATTTTTTGGACCTTCTATCCGGGCCTTTGTTTCAGGGCGTTTATTCTGCGGCTTGTGATGTGGCCTCATGCGCCATTTCTTCGGGTGTCACACCCATGACGCGCCAGTCGGTTGTTTTTGGCACCACGCCTTCGAAAGACATGAGCTTGTTGTGCGGAATGCGCGGCTCCACCGTGCCAATGGCCGGTGCACCTGCGACGAAAGCCTTGGCGGCTTCCACCATTTGCTTGCGGAATTCGACAATGGCGAGATCGCTGGCGCCCAGTCGGTCATGGGTGCGATCAGCAATCGGGCCCATGGTTTCCCACATGACAATATCTTGGTTCGGAATGCCTGGAATGCCGGTGAAATTGCCGAGCTTCATCGCCTTGCGATCTTGCAGATAATTATTCGCGCGATTGCGGACCTTGATGAAATGTTTGTCGACATCAATGCCGACCTGCGCATGCAGGAACTTGCGCCATTCTTCGGTTGCCGGCGTTGTCGCCGCATCGCCCCAGGCAATGAAGTGGAAGGCGGTGTGCGTGTCATCGGTCGGTACATGCAGAATGGCGACATTGTAGAGATTATTGGGCGGGATCAGCACGGAGTAGGGCGCGATGAACAGCGTTGTGCGGATGTAGTCATGCGTTTGCGGATTGGCGATCGGCTTGCGGATCGCCGCATAGCGGAAACCGAAAGAGGTGCGCTGCACTTGCATGCGCGGCGCTTTATCGGTGGAAGGGCGCAACCAGTTTGTATCGGTGGCTGCGGCACCGGGCACGCGGGCTGGCACCATGTCGGAGGAATGGAGGGAAGACGAATGTGCGCTATCAATCGCGCCCTCTAGAATCTGCGCCCAATTGCAATCGATGTGAATCTTGGCAATCGACACGCGCGTCTCGGCCGTGGGTTGGAACACGGGCGGTTCGAATTCCGGCATGGATTCGGCAGGGCCCATATAGACCCAGACAAAGCCCGAGCCTTCGCGCACAGGATAGGCCTTGTGCTTGACCTTTTGCGTCATCGCCGAGCCGGCAGGCTCGGACGCCATTTCGACGACATTGCCGTCCACGTCGATTTTCCAGCCGTGATAGAGGCAGCGCAGACCGCATTCTTCATTGCGGCCAAACACGAGCGAGGCGCGGCGGTGCGGGCACATTTCGTCCAATATCCCGACGCGGCCTTCAGTGTCGCGGAAGACAACGAGATCTTCGCCGAGCAGGCGCAGTTTTAGCGGGTCGCAATCAGGCTCGGGCACTTCTTCGATCAAGCAGGCCGGCAGCCAATGACGGCGCATGATCTGGCCCATCGGCGCATCGCCCTCGACACGGCACAGGAGATCGTTTTCCTCTTTCGTGAGCATGGCGGTTCCTCGTGTTGCTTAGGTCTCTAAGTTTCTGCCAGAATAGCGGCCCGCAGGGGGCTTGTCCACGGGGCGGGGCGGGTTTTCAGCCGTCCTTGCGAGCGTAGCGAAGCAATCCAGGGGCCTCACCTGCGGCCTCTGGGTTGCCGCGTCGGGCTTCGCCCTCCTCGCAATGACGGGGCTACGACCCCTTGAACAAATTTTCTTAGACTTCTAAGTATGCGGCACGGGTTTTGGAGAGTGTTGATGTCGAGCGATGAGCTGAAGCAGGCCCTGCGGATCACCAAAAAGACGCCTGCCGCCGATGGCATTGAATATTTCGAGCTGGAAAAGCCCGATGGCAGCGAGCTCATGCCCTTTATGCCGGGCGCTCATATTTCCCTGCGCGTGCCCAATGGCGAAGTGCGCAAATATTCGCTCTGCAATGATGCCGAAGAACGCAACCGCTATTGCATCGCGGTGAAGCGCGAAGAGGGCGGGCGCGGCGGTTCGATCAGCCTGATCGATGAGGCGAAGGTCGGCGATGAGATTATGGTGTCTGCGCCGCGCAATGATTTCGAACTGGTGAGCGCGCCGCAATATGTTTTCATTGCCGGCGGTATCGGCATTACGCCGATCTTGTCGATGATCAAATGGATTCGTGGTGCGGGCACGGCGAAATTCAAACTCTATTATTTGACGCGCTCACCGGAGGCCACCGCCTTTCTCGACGAGCTGAAAGCACCGGAACTGCGTGGCATGGTGACGATCCACCATGATGAAGGCGATCCGGATAAAGCTTTTGATCTGTGGCCTGTGGTGGAAAAGCCCGGTGCGGCGCATCTTTATTGCTGCGGCCCGCGCGGGCTGATGGAAGCCGTGTGTGATATAACGGGGCATTGGTCAACCGCCAAAGTGCATTTTGAAGATTTCACGCCGCCCGGCGCGATCACCAAAGCGGAAGATGTGCCGTTTGCGGTGCGTCTGGCCAAGACGGGTGCGACTTATGATGTGCCTGTGGGCCAGACCATTCTCGAAGTCTTGCGCGCGCATGGTCATGATATTTCATTCTCGTGCGAAAGCGGCTCGTGTGGCTGCTGCAAGACGAAGCTCGTGTCGGGCGAGGTCGATCATCGCGATCTGGTGCTCTCCGATCATGAGAAGGCTGGCAATATTATGGTCTGTGTCTCCCGCGCGATGGGCGACGAGATTGTGATCGATCTTTGAAAGCCGATCCGATGAGCGCGCGGCCCCTCAAACTCGGAATTGCAGGCATAGGCCGCGCCTTTTCCTTCATGATTCCGACCTTTCGCGATGATCCGCGTGTGACCATTGCTGCGGGCTTTGATCCGCGAGAGGAAGCGCGTTCCCGCTTCACGCAGGATTTCGGTGCACCGGCTTTCGCGAGTATGGAAGAGCTCTGCACGAGTGATGTCGATGCGATTTACATTGCCTCGCCGCATCAATTCCACGCGCCGCAAGTGGCGATGGCCGCCGCGCATGGCAAGCATGTGTTGGTCGAAAAGCCGATGGCTTTGTCGCTGGTGGATTGTCAGACAATGATTGATGTTACGCGCAAGGCGGGCGTGCATCTGATCGTCGGGCATAGCCATTCTTTCGATGCGCCGATCCGTAAAATCGCCGAGCTGGTTTCAAGCGGCGCTTATGGCGCTTTGCGCATGATCACGGCGATGAATTTTACCGATTTTCTCTATCGCCCGCGCCGTCCCGAAGAATTGGATACAGCACAAGGTGGTGGTGCGATTTACAATCAGGCGCCGCATCAGGTGGAAATGATCCGTTTGATTGCAGGTGGCCGCGTCAAATCCGTGCGTGCCATGGCTGGCGTGTGGGATGCGGACCGCCCGACAGAGGGCGCTTACAATGCTTTTCTGACTTTCGAAAATGGCGTCAGCGCGACCATGACTTATTCGGGCTACGGGCATTTCGACAGTGATGAATGGCTTGATTGGACCAATGAATTGGGCCTCAAGAAAGACCCGAAAAATTATGGCGGGGCGCGCAAGGCGATTTTGGCGTCGGGTAATCTGGCGCAAGAGACGGCGCTGAAAAATGCGCGCAATTATGGTGGCTTCGCCTATACCGATCTGTCGGAAGCCTCGGCGCGCCAGCATCAAACATTCGGATTTATGTTGGCGAGCTGCGAGCGCGGTGATTTGCGCGCCTTTGGTGATGGTGTGCGGGTTTATGGCGATGTCGCGCAAGACTTTCTGGCGCTGGCGCCGCCAAAAATTGCGCGCAGTGAAGTGACGGATGAGCTGGTGGCGGCTGTGTTCGAGAACAAAGCGCCATTGCATTCGGGTGAATGGTCGTTGGCCACGATGGAAGTCTGTCTCGCGCTGTTGCAATCAGCGCGCGAGGGTCGCGAGATTTTCATGCAGCATCAAGTGGGGCGTGCATGAGCAAACGCAGCACACTCGCTCAAGTCATCCAGCATCATTGGCGCGAATCCGTGCCCGATGATCGCCTCGCCCATCTCATCAAAGATGCGTCACGTGGCTTGGGTCGCGCCTTGCAGATGCGGCTCGCTGAATATGGCGTGTCCTTTGGCCATTGGACCTTTTTGCGTATTTTGTGGAATGGCGATGGCATGACGCAGCGCGCTTTGTCCGATATGGCAGGCGTGATGGAGCCCACAACTTTTTCTGCGGTAAAGGCCATGGAGAAATTGGGCTATGTCGAGCGCCGTCAAAAGCCCGGTGACCGCAAGCAAGTGTTCATTCATCTGACCCCGCTTGGCCTGTCGTTGAAAGACAAGCTTGTGCCGCTGGCAGAAGAGGTCAATGCGGTGGCGGTGGAAGGTTTGGGCGAACGCGAGATTGTCGCCATGCGCAAAACGTTGCTCGCCATGATCGATAATCTGGCGCGCGATGAAGCCCAGGCGGCAGAAGACAATCGCCGCATTCCCTCAACGCGCGAAGTGGCCGGGCGTTTGTCTGGCGCGCAGCCTTCGCGTAAGTAACAAGTCTGATTTTTTGGGACCACATCCATGACCATGGCTTTCTTTAATCCGATCCTGCTCGAAAATGCTGTGCGTGCAGCGCTTGATGAAGATCTCGGCCACGCGGGTGACATCACCACCATGGCGACAATCCCTGCCGACATGCAGGCTTCCGCTGTCATGGCCGCGCGCAAGGGCGGTGTGGTCTGCGGCCTGCCTTTGGCTGAAGCTGCCTTTCGCCTCATTGATCCGAAATTGTCGTTCGAGCCGCTGGTGCAGGAAGGCGCGCATGTGCCGGCCAAAACGCCAGTGGCGCGCATCAAGGGCAATGCGCGGGCGATTTTGACAGCTGAGCGCGTCGCTTTGAATTATGCATGCCGCCTGTCAGGCATTGCGACAATGACGGCGGAATTTGTGGCGCTGGTCGCGCATACCAATGCGAAAATCTGCTGCACACGCAAGACGACACCCAATCTGCGCGCATTTGAAAAATATGCCGTGCGTTGTGGCGGCGCGATGAACCATCGCTTCGGTCTCGATGATGCCGTGCTTATCAAGGACAACCACATTGCGGTCGCTGGCGGCATTCGCGCCGCTCTGCGTGCGGCCAAAGCGGCGGCTGGCCATCTGGTGAAGGTCGAGATTGAAGTTGATACGCTCGATCAGCTGCGAGAAGTGGTGGATGAAGGCGCTGATTTCGTCTTGCTCGACAATATGTCGGTCGAGCAGATGCGCGAGGCTGTCGCCATTGCCAAGGGCAAGGTGAAGCTCGAAGCTTCTGGCGGCATCAACCGTGGCAGCGTGAAAGAGATTGCTGAGACGGGTGTCGATCTGATTTCGTCCGGCGCGCTGACACATTCGGCGCCTATCCTGGATCTCGGTCTCGATATCGAGATCGGGTAATCTTTCTCACCGTTATTGCGAGCGAAGCGAAGCAAACCAGAGCCTCACGTGAGGCTTTCTGGATTGCCGCGTCGCTTACGCTCCTCGCAAATACGGGTCTAAGGACCCGTCACTCAAGGCGCACGTTTTTCGAGAAGTCGTAAGACTTGGCGAAGGTGCAATCATAGGCTTGGAAGACGGGATCGGTCTTCCAGTCGGGTGACAAGACGCGCGCCAAAAACTTCTGCTGATCGGCCCAGCCTTGCTCGGCCTGCGGCTTGCGATAGCGGCCGGGCATGGTGTCATTCAGCCAGCCATGCGGTGCATCGGCGTAGACATGAATGTCGTAGCTTTTCTTATTGGCCTCAAGGCAATTGCGCATGCGCTGCACATCTTCGATTGCGATGATGTGGTCTGATGCACCAAAGGCGCCGAAGACCGGGCAATCGAGCTGCGCAAAAATATCTTCCAGCGTTTTGGGCTGGCGTTCATTGATCGCCCATTCGCGCTTGGAGGCTGCGCCATACCAGACAATCGCGGCGGTGATTTTGCGTTCAGCCGCATAGACCAGCGGATGGCGGCCCGTCTGACAATAGCCAGCAACCGCCACCTTTTCCATATCTGCGCCTGCTTCATTCGACATGGCTTTGATCGCCGCATCGATATTTTCCAGCGCTTCCATGTCGCTCATGTCATAGCGGCCATCGCCGCAATTGAGTTTGGGCTGATCGGGATGGCGGAAGAAGAAGTTGGGCGCGAGAACTGCAAAACCATCACTGGCGCAGCGCTTGGCGAGATCGCGCGTGTGCTGCACGAGGCCATAGCGCTCATGCATCAGCACAACGACAGGGCGGCGCTCGGAGCCCGCGGGGCGCGCCAGAAAGGCCGGCATACCGTTCGAACAGGTGATTTCCTTCGTTTCAATCGAAGTCATTTTATTTCTCCTCAGGCGCGCATCAGCGCGACAATATCATCCACATTCATCACGCGGCTCATGCGCGGGAAAACGCGGTCCATGAAAAACTCGTTATTGTTGCCGCGCGCCGAGAAACAGGCGTCACGTGCCACCACAATGCCGAAGTCCAGATCGCGGGCTGCAAAGACGGTGGAGGCAATGCCCACATCGGTCGAGCCGCCGCAGATGATAATGTTGACGATGCCGCGCACGCGCATCTGCAATTCAAGATCGGTCTGGAAGAAGGAATTCCAGCGATGCTTGGGCACCATCACGTCGCCTTTGGCGGGCGCCAGTTCGGGGGCGACTTCCGCATCTGTGGAATCGCCATAAAAGCGCGGCTTGATGACGGCGTCAGGCGCGTTGGTCGAGCCCAGATCCATATCCGTGTCGGTGAGGCGCAAAACCGTGTCAGAGCCGTCAGGCGCGTGATGGCCGGAGGGGTAGAAGGCGGTCATGCCGACCTTGCGCGCACCCATCAACAGGCGCTGCATATTGGGCAGGATGTTGCGGTCGGCCAGAAACTTTTGCTTGGCAGGATCGCGCGGGTGCAAATAGCCGTTGAGGCTGTCGAACATGATGAGCCCGGTCGTCTCCGCCGACAGCTCTTTTTGCATTCGGGATATTTTGGCCATGCCGCCTGTCCTTTTCTTGTTTTTGGGAAGGCGCAGGATAGGGGCTTGCTCTGCCTCGCACAATGGGCCGAAAATGGCTTCAAAGACCGCCAGAGGCGGCAGGGAGGATCAAAGATGAGTATTCTGGTCACGGGAGCCGGTCTGGTCGGCACGTCATTCGCGCGTGAGGCCGTCAAGCGCGGCGAAAAAATCGTCTTTTTTGATCCCGAGCCACGCCGCTCTTTCATCGATTTCAAATGCGGGGCAGGCAAGGCCGAGTTGGTGCGCGGTGATGTGCGTGATCTGCCCGCTTTGCTTGATGCGGTGAAAACGCACAAGGTTGAAACCATCGTGCACACAGCCGGATTGATTGGCGGGCGCGTGCAGCAATCTTTGTCGCTGGCGTTTGATATCAATCTGGGTGGCACGCGCAATGTAGCGGAAGTGGTGCGCCTCGCGGGGCTGCGTCGTCTCGTGCATATTTCGACCTTTGGTGTTTACGACACACGGCGCGCCACATCGGGCACAGTGGATGAAAGTTTCCCGCGCGGTGCAGGGCGCGGCTATGGCAATTTGAAAGTCGCCAAGGAAGTGCTGCTTGAAGCCTATGCTGATCTGCACAAGTTTGAACTGGTCATGCTGCGGCCCGCCAATGTCTATGGCTTTGGCCATTTCTGGGCGGGCTCATCGGGTGGGGCAAAAATGCAGGCCTTGCTGGAGGCTGGGCTCTCTGGCGTCAAAGCGCTTATTCCGTCCGCTGAGACCATGACGAATGAATATATCTATGCCGATGATATGGGACGCGCCGTCGATCTGGCAGTCACAAAATCCCTGCCCAAGGGTGCGATCTTTAATATTGGCAATGGTTTTGTCACGCCTTTTGAGGATGTTGTGGCAGCTGTACGCGCCCATTGTCCGGCTCTGAATTATGAGATCGAAGCGGGCGAGCCGCCCAAGAATAAGGCAGTCCCACTTTCAATCAGCGCTGCAGAAAAACATCTCGGCTGGCGGCCTACTCACGACATTGTGGCTGGCTTTGGGGCCTATCTTTCGGAAATCAAAGCGGCCCGCGCGCAAGGTTTCTGAGGTGCATGCGACTTTGGTCGGTCACGGCCTTTGGGCATAGCGCATCGTTGCAGACGCGGTTAAGATTGAAGCAAGAAGATTCAAGGGGGGCGATGTGTGACCAGACCCGAAGCGGGTTGGTGGCGTGTCCTCCTTTTTGCTTGAGGAGGATGAACGCATGTCGGACCAAGTATCCCCGTCCGAAGACCAATCGCGAGGGCTGATCAAGTCCACGCAGGAACTGGGCGCAGGTCTGTTTCTGATTTCGGTTGCCTTGTTTTTCTATTGGCAGGGTCTTGATCTGCCGCGCGGTTCGCTTCGCGCGCTTGGTCCTGGCATGTTGCCTTTGGCGCTGGTCACAATGCTTGGCATCGGCGGCCTGATGATGGTGATCTATTCCATGTTGGAAGTGGGGCCGCGTCTAGAACGCTGGTCGCTGCGTGGTCCCTTCTTCGTTTTCGGCGGCATCATTTTGTTTGCGCTGCTCATCCGCACCTGCGGTCTGGTTGTTGCTGGTCCCGTATCGATGATCTTCGGCATGTTGGCCTCGGAAGAATTCCGTCTGAAAGAAGCGACGATCTTTTCGATCGCGATGACGGTGCTCTGTATTCTTCTCTTCAAAACGCTCCTGCGTCTGCCGATCCCAGTGATAGGCACGCTGCTTGAGCCTTTCTTTCCTTTTTAAGCCGGAGAATTTTTCATCATGGAAGCTTTCCTCGGCAATCTTGCTTTGGGTTTTGGTGTCGCGCTGACACTCAAAAACATCTTTCTCTGCTTCGTCGGTTGTATGGTTGGCACGCTGATTGGCGTGTTGCCGGGCGTGGGCCCCATCGCCACCATTGCGATGCTGCTGCCAATCACTTTCGGTTTTGATCCGACGGGCGCTCTCATCATGCTGGCCGGCATTTATTATGGCGCGCAATATGGTGGCTCGACGACGGCAATTCTTGTGAACATCCCGGGTGAGGCGACATCAGTCGTGACCACGCTTGATGGCCACCAGATGGCCAAGCAAGGCCGCGCTGGTGTGGCGTTGGGTATGGCGGCTATGGGCTCCTTCTTCGCGGGCACTGTTGCGACCTTGCTCATTGCAGCACTTGGTCAGCCTTTGACGAAGCTCGCGCAGCTCTTCGGACCGGCCGAATATTTCTCGCTGATGATCATGGGTCTTGTATTCGCTGTCGTGCTCGCGCGCGGCTCGATTCTCAAAGCAATCTGCATGATCTTGCTCGGCCTGTTGCTTGCAACAGTGGGGACTGACCTTGAGACGGGTCAGGAGCGTATGACGCTGGGAATCCAGGATTTGTCGGACGGTGTCGACTTTGCTGTGCTCGCCATGGGTATTTTCGGTTTTGCGGAAATCGTCCGCAATCTTGAAAATCCTGAGACGCGTGATGTTGTGCGCGCTGCGATTGGTCGTTTGTGGCCCAACAAGGATGACTTCCGTCAATCCTATTTTCCGATTCTGCGCGGCACGATCATCGGTTCTATTCTTGGTATTCTGCCGGGCAATGGCGCGGTGCTCGGACCATTTGCATCCTACACGATTGAAAAGAAGTTGGCGAAAGATCCCAAGCGCTTTGGTCGCGGTGCGATTGAAGGTGTGGCTGGTCCTGAGTCAGCCAATAATGCAGGCGCGCAAACAGCTTTCATTCCGCTTCTGACGCTGGGTATTCCACCCAATGCGGTGATGGCGTTGATGGTGGGTGCGATGACCATCCATGGCATTATTCCCGGTCCGCAGGTGATGACCAAGAACCCAGAGCTTTTCTGGGGCATGGTCGCCTCCATGTGGCTTGGCAATCTGATGCTCGTCATCATCAACCTGCCGCTGATCGGTCTGTGGGTTAAGTTGCTGCAAGTGCCTTACCGCATGATGTTCCCGGCCATCATGATCTTCTGCTGCATCGGCATTTACTCGATCAACAATTCCACCAGTGACGTGGTGTTCACGGCCTTTTTCGGTCTGGTCGGCTATACGCTGCTGAAATTCGGCTTCGAGCCCGCCCCGATGTTGCTTGGCTTCGTGCTGGGCAAGCTGATGGAAGAGAAGCTGCGTCAGGCGCTGATCCTGTCGCGCGGGTCCTTCTCGACCTTTATCGAGCGTCCGGTCTCGGGCGGCCTGCTTCTGGTGGCGGTCGTCATGCTGGTGATTGCGCTTCTACCATCGATCCGGAAGGGTCGTGATGAAGTGTTCACGGAGTAGCGGTTCACAATCCCGACATATGGGCGGCGGGAGACCTTCCGTCGCCCATCATTAGTCCACATATTGGTCAAATGGGCCGGCAACCGGTCCGACAAACTTTAGGGAGCGAAATTATGAAGAAGCTCATCTTGGCGCTTGCCGCCACGGCGATGATGGCAGGTGCCGCTCAGGCCCAGTCTTATCCTAGCCGTCCGATTTCCATGATCGTCCCCTTCGCAGCGGGCGGCCCGACGGACATTATCGCCCGCATCGTCGGCGAGCATATGTCGAAGACACTCGGTCAGCAGATCGTCGTCGAAAACGTGGCGGGTGCAGGTGGTACGACCGGCATCACGCGCGCCGCGCAATCGAAGAATGACGGCTACACAATCATGATGGGCCATATGGGCACGCATGGTGCAGCGCCCGCGCTCTACGCCAATCTGAAATATGATCCGACCAAGGATTTCGAGCCGATCGGCATGGCCGCTGGAACGCCGATCCTGATCGTCGCCAAGAAGAATTTTCCGGCGAAAGATCTGAAGGAAATGATGGCCTATCTGAAGGCCAATCCGGACAAGGTGAACCAGGCCCACGCGGGCATTGGTGCTGTGTCTCACATGACCTGCATCATGTTCAACGGCCAGCTCGGCATTAAGCCGACAGCCGTGCCTTACAGCGGCACAGGCCCGGCTTTGAATGATCTCGTTTCGGGTCAGGTCGATTATATGTGTGACCAGATCGTCAACCTCGTTCAGCAGGTGAAGGCGGGTTCGATCAAGGCCTATGCGATTGCGACACCTGTGCGCTCGCCGGCTTTGCCTGATCTGCCCACCACGATCGAAGCCGGCATGCCCGATTACCAAGTGACTGCTTGGAACGCGATCTTCGCGCCGAAGGATACGCCGAAGGAAATCGTCACCGCGCTCACCGATGCGCTGGGCAAGGCGCTGGATGATGAAGCGACCAAGGGTCGTTTGCTTGAGCTGGGTGGCGTTCTGCCGACCAAGGACGAGCGCGGCGGCAAGTGGCTCGGCGAATTCGTGACCAAGGAAGTCGCCCGCTGGACGCCCGTCCTGAAGGACGCGCCGAAGTAAGCTTTTCCTCTTCGAGGTTTGAGAAAGGCGCCGGAGCAATCCGGCGCCTTTTTCGTTGTGGTCTGCAACCCTAGCCCGTCATGGCTTCATGGCTGCACACCCCGCCTCCGTCATTGCGAGGAGGCCGAAGGCCGACGCGGCAATCCATAGCACCAACCTATTGGCGTTAGCGCTATGGATTGCCGCGTCGCTTCGCTCCTCGCAATGACGGGTTTATATTCTCAAAAATTGAGAATATGAATTGACTCTCCCCGTGCCCTCTCTTAGCTTTCGCTCAAACGGGAGGATTCTCATGACCTATTCAACGCTTCATGCCGCGGCCTATCTCCATCATATCGAGCTGGAGAGCTCCAATCCGCAGCGGTTGGCCAAATTTTATGGCGATGCCATGCAAATGCAGGTCGAGCAGCACGGCGATGTCTTCGTCTGCCGCGGCCCGCAGCGCCGCCTGATTGTCTCCAAGGGTCAGGACAAGAAACTCGCGCTCGGCGCCTTTGCCTGCCGTGATGCGGAAGCGCTGGAAGGCCTGCGCGGTCGCGCGGCGAAAGAGGGGCTGAACCCGCAGGACGCACCCTCTCTGCTCATGGACAAGGCTTTTTCGGTCATCGATCCGGATGGCAATCGCATCCTCTTCGGTTTGGGCAAGGCTGATCCGGAAGGCCTGAAGGGTCTTAAAGGCCCGACGCAGCATTTGACCTTGGCCACACATGATCCCGAAGCCATTGAAGCTTTCTATGCTGGCAAACTCGGCTTTGCCGTGTCGGACCGCGTGCGCAAGCCCAATGGCGAAGTGGCCACCATCTTCACGCGTTCCAATCATGAGCATCACACGCTGGCTTGCTTCCGCTCGGATCGCGTCGGTGTGGATCATCATTCCTATGAAGCGGGTGAATGGAATGTCATTCGCGACTGGTGCGATCATCTCGCAACGCTCGACATTCAGTTGATGTGGGGACCGGGTCGTCATGGTCCGGGCAACAACCTTTTCATCTTCATCGTTGATCCGGATGGCAATTGGATCGAAATCTCGGCCGAGTTGGAAATCATCCATGATCGTCCGGTGAAAGAATGGCCGCATGGTGAGCGCACGCTCAATCTCTGGGGCAAGGCCATTTTGCGCAGCTAAGCGAATGTGAGAGCGCGAAGCGCATGGCAGGTCTGTCACGATATATGGCTGTGTTGCGCCTCTTTTCGGAAGGCGTGCCGACATGGACCGTGGCAGAAATGGCCGATGCGCTTGGCGTTCCGCAAAGCACGGCCTATCGCACTGTGCGCGACTTGTTGAGTGAAGGTCTCGTCGAAATGTCCTCCGAGGCGCGTTATCGCCTCGGGCCCGCCTTTATCGAATTTGATCGACTGACGCGCCTCACCGATCCGCTGCTTTTGGCGGGAGATCAGATTTTGCGTGACGTGGTGCAAGAGGCGGGCATTCCTTGCGTGGGCTTGCTGACGCGCCTGTATGGACGCGAGGTCATGTGCATTGCCGATGCGGCCTCGCCCGATGCGTCATTCTCGCCAAGCTACGAGCGCGGACGGCCGATGCCATTGACGCAAGGCGCAACCTCCAAAGCCATTCTCGCGCGTTTGCCGAGCAAGCGTCTGGTGAAACTGATCGGGCGGGAAGCAGCTGATGCCATGCGCGATGAATTGGCCGCCTTGCGTCGTGCCGGTTTTTGTTTGGGTCGTGGCGAGATTGATGAGGGGCTGGCTGGTCTCGCTGCACCGATTATTTGTGAGGCGGAAGGTTTGATCGCCTCTCTGTCTCTGGTTGTTGAAAGTCATCGCTTGGCGGGTGCGCGCGAAGAGCGTTTGCGTTCGCTGCTGATCTCCGCGGCGCACGAGATGGAAACGCGTTTGCGCGCGGCTGAAAATATCAAAGAAGGAAGTCCGGCATGAGCTCTGGCATGAGTGCGGCAAAGGCGCTGACTTGCGATGTGGCCATTGTGGGCTCGGGGCCGACAGGCATGACGCTTGCGCATTTGCTGGGTCAGGCAGGCGTGAAGGTCATTCTGATCGAGCGCAATGCGACGACGGTGACACAGCCGCGCGCCGTGTCGATTGATGATGAAGCGCTTCGCACCATGCAGGCTATCGGGCTGGATCGCGAGATCATTGCCGATGTCATGCTCGATTACGGCTCCAATTATTTCACGCCGCAAGGTGTTTGCTTTGCCAAAGTGGAGCCGGTCACGCGCGAATATGGTTTTCCACGCCGCAATGCTTTTACGCAGCCCAAGCTCGAAGCCACTTTGCGGGCGCATCTTTCGCGCTATGAGAATGTCACGCAGCTTTTCGAGCATGAATGTGAAAGCGTGACGGAGAACGAGAGTGGTGTCTTGTTGCGCCTGCGCCATGCTTCGGGCGATGTGCTGGTCGAAGCTGACTATGTGGTAGGGGCCGACGGCGCGCGCTCGGCTTTGCGCAAAGTGATCGGCGCCAATCTGGTGGGTTCGACCTATAATCAGAAATGGGTCATTGTTGATCTGGCCGCCACCAAAGAGCGCATGCGCCAGACGCGTGTGATGTGTGATCCCAAGCGTCCCTTCATCACGCTGCCGGGACCGGGTGGTATTCGCCGCTATGAATTCATGCTGCATGAAGGCGAGGATGAAGAGCGCGCCGCATCGCCCGAATTCGTGCGCGAACTTTTGGCGGCAGCGGGGCCCGATGCGGATTCTCCTGTTGTGCGTCGTCAGGTTTATACATTCCATGCGCGCAAGGCGGATCGCTGGAATTCAAAGCGCATTTATCTCGCAGGCGATGCCGCGCATTTGTCGCCGCCCTTTGCCGGCCAAGGCATGAACTCCGGCCTGCGCGATGCGCATAATCTGGCTTGGAAGCTGGCGGCTGTCGTGAAGGGCCAGATCGGTGCGGGTGTGCTCGCCTCTTATCAGCGCGAGCGTGAGCCCCATGCCTGGGCTTTGATCGAGCTTGCCATGAATATGGGCCGCATCATGATGCCGACATCTGAGCGCCAAGCTTGGCTGGTGCAAAACGCCTTCCGCTTGGCGAGCCTTGTACCGCCGGTGCATGCCTATTTTGCGCAGATGAAATATAAGCCGAAGCCGTTTTATTCGGATGGTTTCATTGCCGATAATGGTGGCTTGAAATTGTCAGGCCGCATGTTGCCGCAAGCAACGCTTGAAACACATGATCGCACGCGTCTGCGCTTTGATGATGTCGCAGGCTCTGGTTTTGCGATTGTTGCGATTGGCCCGGAGGCGCAAGCTTTGGCGGCAAGCGTTGATGTGGCAGCGCTGGGTCTGGGCTTGGTGCCGCGTATCGCGGTCGTGCCACAAAAAATCAATCTTGAACCTGCCAAGCATGAGGGGATTGTTGAGG
>Ga0209400_1000657_pt1 | contig 29970 bp, 28 predicted proteins | sample M_130807_EF_Meta_FD_187313 | JGI IMG/M metagenome (GOLD analysis project Ga0209400, IMG submission 187313) | Freshwater microbial communities from Lake Montjoie, Canada to study carbon cycling - M_130807_EF_MetaG (SPAdes) (version 2) | ecosystem: Environmental > Aquatic > Freshwater > Lake... | reverse complement strand
TACCAGCTGAGTTAAGGTCCTTAATTATTATTTTCCTTGACCTCTATCTTTTTTAAAACTACGTTTTTCAGTTTTATTCATTGTAGAAGTCTTTACTCGCCCACCCTGTGATGTTTTCTTAACCACTTGTTTATGTACTTCGCCAATTCCTTTTGCCATAACTATTCCTTTCTTGTTATATTATTAGTTATCTAGTTTAGGTGAGCAGAATAAAAAATAATTTGGTGCCCCAGGTCGGACTCGAACCGACACGCATTTCTGCACGGGCTTCTAAGACCCGCATGGCTACCGTTACATCACCGGGGCAATATCTTACTTTTGCATCAACTTAATATTGAGTGCAAAATTTTCAACGGTTAATTTAAGTATCGTTGAAAGCATCATTATATCACGATTGTATTTATCCATTGATAAATAGTTTTCCAAAACACTAGGGGCAAGCAACATAAATGCTTCATTTTCGTCTATGTTAAGCATACCCCAATCTATTGGATCTTCGTGTTCTATTTCTTTTGCTAGTTCTACTATTTGCTCAACTAAGGACATTAAGCTGAGCCTAAGAAAATAATCTTGCTAGAATTTCCATATTGTGCTTGAACCATATTAGTAGCCTCTGTGGAATTTCGTGCTTGTACAACAGTTGTAAAGCTTCTTGAAGAATGTTCAATCCACCCGCCACTTTCATGCAATGTACGAGGTGTAACACTAAATTTATACGAATTCATTTGATTTTCCTTTATGATGCGTGAATATTAATTAAACTAATGTAGCTGTTCGTTTTTTCTCACTACATAGACTATTATACTTGGCTACCGATTATTTGTCAACCGTATGTCGCTAGTTGTTATTTTTTGGATGTTAGTGGAGCGTGGTAAGGGAATCGAACCCTCGACTTTAGCTTGGAAGGCTAAGATAATACCATTTTACGAACCACGCAATATTGGTGGAAGCGGTGAGATTCGAACTCACGGACCCCTTTCAGGGCCTTTAGTTTTCAAGACTAACGCAATCGGCCGCTCTGCCACACTTCCTTAATAGGGTGCTCTGCATCCCTCGGCGGTAATTATAGTACATCAAGCATATAGACCTCAGAACAACAATTAGTTCTTACCACATACCATCACACATACTTCACCCGCTCACGACAGGGACCGTTCTCGCATTGCCAGCGCCGGTTAGGTTAGACCGCATGTTGCCATGTGAAGATATTACTCTTCAGAACCACCCGTACATATCACTGTACTTCATATCCTCTGGGTCAGAGTATCCGTTGATTAGACGGAACGTCTTGGCGGAATGACGGGGAGTCGAACCCCGAAGCCGATTTAATCGACCGATAGATTAGCAATCTACTCCAATACCATTATGGGATCATTCCAAATTCTTTTAATTGCGTATATTTCCAAATTGTGAGTGGCTCGGTAAATTGAGACCACTTACATCTGTCTAAATCTGTTTCATACCCCTTTACTTCTAAATATCCATTGAGTTCTTCTACCCAAAAATCCGGAGTATAAAAACTTATCTTGTTTTTTAAATTTATATATTGAAAGCGTTTTGTGTTTCGTTTCCAATTGTAATTTTTTTCATCTAACCACTTGGCTACTGCTAGTTCCCACGTGCCATCTAGACATATATCGCCCGCTATGGGCGATATATATTTGTATTTCTTGCATCTCCCTGCTTTTGGCATCCAACCTTGTTCATATCGTTTAACTATTCTAGTCCTTGCTCCGTCTTCAAGTTTCTTTTTTCCGACACTAGTAAGTTTACCTTTACCTTTCTCTCTTGCGAGATTTACTGCGTCAGTTCGTTTTCTAGAAACAAACAACCCGTGCTTTACTGCTTGTTGTATGGTAGTTCCTGAGCCAAAGTTAAACATCACCGCTAACTCACGATGTGATAGTCCAGTATCATATGCTTTTTGTATAGCTGTCCAATCATAATTTAAATAACTTCTGATATTACAATTATTCTTTTTTTTCATTGCTAAACAGCCACTTGAATGACTAGAACAGCACCATCTACCTGAACCAAATTGTTTTATAGCAACCTTACCGCAACCAAAGTCACATAGCATATACTTCTCCTATATGAATGTATTTATCAAATGTTTGATAAATGACTGCCTTAGCCACATAGTATAGTACTATAATTTTGGTGCCTCCGAAGGGACTTGAACCCCTAACCAACGGATTATGAGTCCGCTGCTCTAACCAATTGAGCTACAGAGGCATATACTTGGTGCCCGGGGCCGGACTCGAACCGGCACGCCTTGTGAGCGAGAGATTTTCTTACCACTATAGTTTTCACTACCCTTTCAGTTTGTGGTCTGGACTATACCTTCATCATAGTATTACTACCTTAGATGCCCGCCGTCTAGTCTCTACACGTTCAAAAGTATTTCTACTTAGGCTTCGCTCGGTATTAGCATTTTACAGCCTTCACCGAATTTGACGGGTTCTACTCTTTAGATTTCCCTAAAGGCACTCAAATTTTACTCTCAAGTCTCTTGTGTCTACCTATTTCACCACCCGGGCGTTAATTTTTAAAGAACTTCTGATTTCTCAGTGTATGTATACATTGTACACTGCCACTGAATATTTGTCAATCATTTTAAGAGGCTTTCTACCCTATCTACTACCAAATGCCAGTGATCGGTAAACCTGTGACCACCATCTTCCATGATGGTTGTTGTTGCGTAAGGGAAACCTTCTAGCATAGATTCATAGGGGATGACCTCATCATCTTTTGCGACAAACAAGTTTACCAAACTAGGGGAATAGATTTCACGGAGATGTTCCCGCATACCGTCTAGTTTATCTAGGTGTGCTAGTGAAACAAGAAATTCTTCACCAGTGTGATAGTTTTTGTTTGATCCTAACTTCTCCTTAAGAGTCTCGCTGGGGCTAGCACTGGGGTTGACTAGCACAGCACAACTGTCGTATAGATGACCGAAATAATTTGCGTAAAATGCTCCTAGACTAGTGCCAACGAATACTAATTTTTCGGTTGGGTCTCGGGATCGCATGAAGTCACGGACAATATCGTTGACCAACTCACCCACTAGATCGGGGTCAAAGGGCAGATCGGGTGCGATTACCTTATCGTCACCGAACCGTTTTTTGAGGGAGGTGACCTTATCACTAGCACCTGAACTCGCAAAACCGTGTAAGTAAACTATCATGTTGATGTCCAAAAGTCACTATCTGATCTATAGTATAGCAAACTATAGAATATTTGTCAAATTTTGGATGAGATATTGGCAGGAAGATTCTTTAAATCAAAGCCTAAACTAGTTAATTTTTCTTTACCTTGTGGACTTAAATGAACAAATCCAACTATTATCTTTTCATGCGGTTCGCCCTGAATTAATCTGGTATAATGATATCCGTCATTATTTAAATCTAATATCTTTTTACCAGTTAAAAACTCTGCATACTTATTGTCAATTGGCTTTGCACCTGCTCTAAGCATTAACTTTTCAGCAGGTCCGCTTACTTCTGTCCATGCTCTTTTTGTTTTAATGTCATCATTTTTGAGCATATGATAATCTTTTTTACCCTGTTCAGTAGCTTTATAACCACCTTCAGGGTCAGGTTCTGTTTCAGTAGCACTAGCAATCATTTTAAAATTGTTTGTATTAGGTACTTTTTTATAAACACCTAATGCAGTAATATGACTACCACGGCGAACTAATTTCCAATAACCTAGATCATTTGCTAATTCTTCAGCACTATTGGCGCTTTTAAAGCCGCCAATCTTTTTATAACTACGCTGAAGCATATCCCATATCTTGTCCGCATACTTCATTTTTTCTTCAGGAGTATGTAGATTGATAATTCTTTCAACTAATAATTGATGATAACGCATCTAGTATTTATTCTAAATGTGCCATTGGCGCACAATAGGGGATTTGAACCACTGACCCCCAACTTATATACGGATTTATTATAACAAAAAAATACTAAATACTTTATTATAATATAGCATAAAATATTTAAGGAGAATAAAATGCGTAAATCATTGTTAGCTATTGTTTCTACATGTTTGATGGTTGCTGGATGTGCATCGGCAGATTATGGGATGTATGTTGCAACACAACAAAAAATTGCACAAGCAAATGCCATGGCAGATGCAGCTAAATATGCAGCAATTGCTGAAATTGCTAAATCAGGTGACAGTTCTGCAAAAGTAGCAGCAGTCATGAGTCTACACATGGGCAGCGGTGGCAATAACAATAGTTCACAAAATGTTCAAGTAGCTGCACCAAAAAGTTTAGCTGATACTGCTTTACAATGGACTAGTGTTTTATTACCAAGTTTAACACAGGTTTATGGTATAAGTGCCAACCGTCAAGTTGCAATCACTCAAAGTAATAACCAAGCCGCAATTGCTCAGAGCACAAACTCAACATTCACTTCAATGAGCAACAACATGGCAAAATCCAATACAGATATTGCTGGTGCAGGATTTAATTCTCTCACGACAACAGCAGCTAATGGGTTGACTGCCACAACAAATGTAGCTAATTCAGTTGCTAGTGCAGGATTTAATTCTCTCACGACAACAGCAGCTAATGGGTTGACTGCCACAACAAATGTAGCTAATTCAGGCCTAACTGGTTTGACAACAACCGCAGCTAATGGTTTAACTGCTACAACGAATGTTGCTAATTCGGGCCTAACTGCGTTGACCACAACAGCGGCTAATGGGTTGACAGCTACAACAAATGTAGCTAATTCAGGTCTAACTGGTTTGACAACAACAGCAGCTAATGGGTTGACAACCGCAACAAATATAGCTAATTCAGGCTTAACTGGTTTGACAACAACAGCAGCTAATGGGTTGACAACCGCAACAAATATAGCTAATTCAGGTCTAACTGGGTTGACAACAACAGCGGCTAATGGGTTGACAGCTACAACAAATGTAGCTAATTCAGGCATAACAGGTGTTTTTACAATTGGGTTAAACGGTTTGACAACCGCAACAAACATTAGCAATAATGGAAATACATCAATTGTTGCTGTATCAAATGCTGCAAATGCCAGCATTCAATCATTATCTAATCAATTGCCTAGAATACAACCTAACGTGACAACGACAACAACCACAACAAATAATACGTCAACAGTTAATAACGGTTTAAATCCTCCGACTCAATAGTACTGAAATAATTGGTGCAGGTGACAAGGATCAAACTTGCGACACTTGGCGCATTTGACCACCTTGCCACCGCACTATAATCTGACAGGCTTCGCACCTGAAGGGACATTTGCTAGCGCACTCAGTTTAATGTCTAAATCATCAACTTGGTGGGTCCACCCGGACTCGAACCGGGAACTCCTAATTTAAAAGATTAGTACTCTTGACCAATTGAGTTATGGACCCGAAAACTTGGCTCCCCGGGGTAGGATCGAACTACCGACACTCTGATTAACAGTCAGGTGCAACTACCGCTGTGCTACCGGGGAATAAACTTACAACTCTACACGCTCCCGAAAACGAGCATCCCATCCCTCTTCAGGGGGAGCTCCTATTACACGGGTTTCAACGAAAAATCCGTAATCTCCAAAATCACCAGTGTATTCACGGGCGGCGTCAACTGCCTGTGAACGTGATTCATAGACACCAAGAACTTCTGTCCCTTCAGGACCTTCATCAGTGACTAGAACATATACTTGCATGATCGTTCCTTTTGCGTTCGTTTTTTCTCACTACAGAAACTATTATACTTGACTACCGATTAATTGTCAAACGCTTGTTGCTAGTTGTTTTTTAGCAACGGTATTAATTGGTGCCTTCGACAAGAATTGAACTTGTAATAACCGCTTATCAAGCGGCCGTTATACCATTTAACTACAAAGGCAATTTGGTCGGGGATGCAGGATTCAAACCTGCGACCTTCTGCTCCCAAAGCAGACCGTCTAACCGGACTGACGTAATCCCCGAATTCTATGGCTCCGGTGGATGGAATCGAACCACCACTAGCGGATTTGGAGACCGCCGCACTGCCATTATACTACACCGGAATTGTTTGGTGGGTAGCCAGGGAATCGAACCCCGTATGTCTAAAGACGCCGGATTTACAGTCCAGTGCAGTCACCAATGCTGCTCGCTACCCATATTGAAACACACTAAACCCAATGTGCTTCAATATGGTGTCAGTGTTGCTGACTAAGGAATCCCGACGCCCAGTGCCAAGAGAACACCTATTCGTCACCCTACTCTTACCATATGGAAACACACTCCTCTCTTTATGGTCGCCGCCTAGGTTCGGCTCAGAATGTGTTTCAATATGGCGCGACTGGCAGGAATCGAACCTGCGACCCACGGCTTAGAAGGCCGTTGCTCTATCCCCTGAGCTACAGTCGCTCTATCTGATCGTTCAATCTAGGTTGATAGAAACTTATTTCATCAAAAGCATTACTTGTTCAAAAGTCTCCCCAACTTCCCATGTACCATGGGGCGGAGCGAACACATAAGTAACTTCTTCCGAAGTTCCTTCATTACGCGAGATAGTGCTACGGTGCACCGTAGCAATCAAATCTTTTCTAATTGCGATTTTTTTGCCTTTATGAGCAGGGGTAGCATTGGTAAGTTCAATAAACATTATTTCTTTTTTCCTTGGTAATTTGGAGCGGGTAGCGAGAATCGAACTCGCAAATAATCCTTGGCAAGGATTCAGGTTACCTTTACATCATACCCGCTAGATTGGTGCCCCCTGACGGATTCGAACCGCCGACCTACTGATTACAAATCAGTTGCGCTACCAGCTGTGCCAAGAGGGCGTGTTAATATTTAACTAGTATATACTAACTCAATAAAATTCTACTATGTTTTGGTAACCCTGCTCTTAAATAATCCATTTGATCAGCCAAAATATTTCTATTCTGTAGGATCATATTTTCAAAATGATTTGGCACATATGGCACATATAGTAATTCCATTCTAGCCTCTTTAAGAGTTTTACACCCTTTCATGGCATTGCAATCTTTACATGCGGTGACTACGTTCATCCATACATTTTCACCGCCCTTGCTTTTAGGTATAATATGGTCTCGGCTTAGGCTATTAGCATTGGGAAAATAATCTCCGCAATAAGCACAGATATGTCTATCTCTACCAAATAATGTTCTATTGCCCAATGCTACTTTACTATGCTTAGTTGGATTAAATCCATGTCCTTTGATAGCAATAATTGATTGAGTTTCAATATAACTTAGTTTCCCGTTGCGTTGAATTCCACCACGATATTTAGCCACAACTTCACCCATAGTCCATGCGACACTTTTGGTTGCATGGTAAAGAATTGCTGTATCATATGAAATCCACTGTCGGGGCGTTCCCGATATATCCAGTGCTAAAACAGACATTAAAAACTCCTTTTTACTAGCTATTTACAATATGACAATCAGCTAGAAATATCTATATGCTACACGCTATATTATACTAAATATATCTACACCATAGTATGGTGCACCCTGAGAGATTCGAACTCCCGACCTTTGGTTTCGAAGACCAACACTCTAATCCACTGAGTTAAGGATGCAATTTACTTTCTGATATTTTTTTGAGAGAGTCCTTGCGAACTAAACACTCTCGCTGAGTACCATATTTAAACACACGCATATATTCAATGCCATCAATTAACCTAATGTCATTGGGATTCTTGCATGAATATTTTTCTTTGTTAACCAAATTTTCAAAATACATTGTTTTCATGATTTCTCCTAAAATAAACACTCTGGGGTCTTGCGCTAATATTTGTCCCAAAGTGTGTAGTAAAGCACACTACCTGTAATATGCTTTACTACTCAGTATTTTTCAAGCCACATAAGACTATCCATCCACTGTACCGCCCGTTTTCTCATGTTTATAGTGCTGAGTAGGTCCTCGTTACCTTACACTGTCTTTAAATTATATCTCAAAGTTGATTTTCTGTCAACCATTAAAAAACCTCGGAATTTTTTAGTTTTCCGAGGTTCTAATAATTATGTGAAAATTACTTGTTATCTAAACCTCAGAGTTTTTCTTTGATTATAGCCGCGAATATACTTGGTATTGGCTGGCTCCAATGACCATGTTATAACCTCGGTAGATAAGAAACAATTTTTCATAAAGCTATTTATGCCTAAAAGCAGACTAATTCAAAATCTTCTTTACCTACACCGCAATCTGGACAGGTGTAATCTTCTGGTAAACTTTCCCATGATCCGTGTTGTTCTTCAGAATGTGTATATCCGCAGACGATACAAATATGTTCTTGATGTTCCATTATTGCACCTCCTCTAACATCTTTTGATAGGCAGTGGCATGTCGTTGTTCAACACGCTTTAAAGCTGCAAAACGTTTTTCTGCTTTAGCTAGTACCGCTTTAAACTGTTCGGCATGCTCACGACTTTCTTCAATTTGGCCCTGAATTTCTTTTTCAGCTACTTCATTACCTTCATGAACAGCATCATCTCTGAAATTAGGATACATTGTAGTAAACTCATAAGTTTCACCTTCAATTGCTTTTTCTAGGCATTCTTTAGTATTTGGCTTACCAATAAGCAATTCTAAATGGCCCCATGCATGTAGTAATTCTTGATCCGCGGTATGTTCAAAATGTCGTGCAACATCTTCAAACCCTTCTTCTCGGGCAATTTTCGCAAAATAGCGATATTTAACATGGGCTTGACTTTCACCAGCCAAAGCACTCTCTAAGTTTTTAATTGTGATAGACATACATTCTCCTTTGTGTGTGTAGTTTATTATTTATTCAACAGAATAAAACTTTCAATTATTGTTATTTGGATTTATACCGTTACTATGTCGGTCATTAGGGGTATCCACATCTTGAAACATACGTCTTTCTTGTAACGTTGGTTCCTTAAAGGTTTTTCTAGGATTAGCACACATAACACAATTTGGATTACCGCAATTTAGTGCATGGTGCTTTGCAAATTTATGAGCGTCTGTAATAGGAACCCCGTGTTCTTTGGCAATGCGAACTTGCTTTTTTACTGCATTTTCATCTTTGAGCAAACGTTTAGAATGTTTGAATTTATCTTCTTCGGTACTCAAGTTATCCTCTTAGTGCTTAGATTTATAATTTTCAATGGCAGATTTTATAGCATCTTCTGCTAGTATTGAACAGTGGATTTTTACTGGGGGCAATGCTAACTCTTGGGCAATTTCGGAGTTTTTGATTGTTTCGGCTTCGGCGAGGGTTTTGCCTTTAATCCACTCTGTGACAAGACTTGACGCAGCAATTGCTGACCCGCACCCATACGTTTTAAATTTGGCATCTTTAATTACTCCTGTTGCCTCGTCTACTTTAATTTGCAAGCGCAGGACATCACCACACGCAGGGGCCCCTACTAGGCCAGTTCCAACATTATTATCATCGGCATCAAATTTCCCCACATTGCGTGGGTTTTCATAATGATCTACTACGGCTGCTGAATAAGACATGACATACCCCTTTCCTTTATTTATTCGTCTTTGCTAGATTCAAAAACAATCCAACCTAATTTCAATAGGTCAGTTTTAATTTCGTCGGTAATTTCGCTTTCACCAACATAACCCTTTGACCCATCTTCGTCTCCATTACCAAGACCACTGCCCATGCCAGAACAGTACCAATCCATATAATCACCCTGTTGTCTAATATCTGCTACAACTCCTCCTGCATAGCGCCAACTACAACTCCATTTTTTTTCAACAAGAATAGGCCAAACTTCATTCTTTATAAACTCATTATTACACATTGCAGCGTAAAGACTTTGAGCATATCTATCATCTTTGCACTTTTCTGCTATCCAATCGGAAGTTAATAGGTCATACTCCATATTGTTTTCCTGCCACATTGGATTTATCTCATCCTCTTTTCTTTTTTTAATCATGTTTTCCCACATCTCAAGATATTCTTGATTAGGTTGTTGGTCCCTCTCTTTGCATCTTTCTATATAACTTTCTCTACGAAAGGTGTGTTTATCGGGGCTAGAACGAAGCTTAGTCATTTTTTGATTGGGTTACTTCTGTATAATTTAATACATTTCCTTGTCCATATTGAGCTTCAGCAATAAGTTTAGCATCATACCCGTGGCTAGCTTGAATAATAACATGTGTGGTTTGATAAGGGTTCAAACGAACCCAAACACTAAATGTTGCCATAATTATTTGAAAAAGATTAAGACAAGAGTTACAGCTTGTACCATGAATCCTACACCAATAGTAACAATATTAAGCAAGTCTCTCAATAGTACCGCTCTGAAAAATAACAGACCCAAAGCTGCCCATAGCATCAGCACAACATCAACAGAAGGAGTAATATCAGTAACACCTGTCATAAATGCTAACAAAGAAGGCACAGTAGCAGCATGTAAGCATATGTTAGCCACCCATCCTAGTGTTTCAGCAGAAATTTTGCCAAGTTTGTTAGTGATAAAATCTGTAATAAAATTAATCACTGTGTAAATATTATCCATGTTTTTTGTTCCTATAAAAAATATGATTACCAACTTTACCAATTTTTTCATGACGCCATCCAGGATTAATGTAGACGGCATGATAATACAGAGCATCTTTGAGCATGTCTAGCCTAAAGCCCTCTAGTAAAACTTTTTTGGCTACAGCATAGCTTTCATTATATAATTTTTCATCAATCTTTTTATTTTTATGAGATGAATCACAGTACCAACTAAATTGGCATACGACTTTTTCCATGAAAACGTTTTTTTGATAAACAACTCCACAAATGTCTTTGGGAAAATTAGGGTTGTTCATTCTATTAAGCGTAACTTGTGCTATAGCAACTTTGCCCTCAAACGATTCATTAGCCCCTTCGCGGTAAATGTTGATTGCCAAACAATCTAGTGTTTTATCAACAGTATTGACATTCACATAAGACGAGGCGGTTTTGATTTCTCTTTTCTCACCAAACTTGTAAATAGTAACATAATTTACTAAAAATGCTACTAATACTAGTCCAATAAAACTATTAATAGTTTTTACTGAAAATTCCATTTTTTCCTCCTTGCTTCAAGACGAAGCTAATTATATCAAAAGCCCTAAATTAAGTAAAGAGAGTTGGGCTTCCGAATCTAGTCTACCCAACAATCACAGTTGCACAATACTACTTCTTCTATGGCTTCGGAAATGGTAAATGAAGTGGGTGTTAATGTACTTGATGTGTACGTACTATTTATGTTAATTGGAACCAAATTAGTATCAGGTGAGCCACCTAAACTACCCAAAGTCTTTGATTTCCCATCGTCTATTGGATTTCCTGTTCCTGTCGCTACCCTAGCTCCTCCTTTTACAGTAACAATAGGGGTGCAGTTTAATGGCTGAGGTATATTATTTAATAAACTTACGCCTGTTTGGAATGGGTTGATAACAGAATTAAGTTGTATCGGACTACCTATTGTTGGCCCTGTTCCAGGTGAACATAGTGCAGGGCCGGTTCCGTTGTCTTCAGGACCCAAAGAACATGACCCATATAATGGGGCTGCTAATATTTCTGAAATAGGAGACTGTTGCCCGATTTCAGTTGAACTACGAGTAGTTAAGAAAGTTTGACTATTTGGATCTATATATCCATATGGATTTGGTGAAATAAGTTGATTAGTATCTGTAACATTAACTAGACATGCTGGTGCAGTGAAAATAGTCGTAGGATTATCAGGATTACAGTTTACCCCATTTACAGCTATTCCTTTAACACCCGTTGCAACGGTACCGTTGGCTAATAAAATCTGTGCTAATTTGGGATCTAATTCTCCAGAAATTTCATTATCTAATGTTATTCCAGCTAGCTGAAGTTTTGCCTGATTTCTTTCTTGTCGCATTAATCCTATAATACTTTGTCCACCAACTAGTGATAAGTCCGCAATTGCCTCTAGTGTTTGTGCTTCCATATTTGGAGCAGTGCTTTGTGCAAATTCAGATATAGAGTTAACAAAATTAACAATGGTACTAGGATAAGGGTTAATTTTAGGGTCTCTAGTAGGACTAGGCACTGGATAAATTGCATTATATCTAGCTTCTTGTTCATTAGCTAATTGAGTTCCTACTAAATTGTAAATTTTATTTAGGTTTGCAGCCTTTAATTGATTTTTTGATAATATTTTTTCTATTTCATTATTAGCTAACTCTATCAATGCTTGCACTTCAATATCTATATTATAGTCTGGTACAATTGACACTAAAGCATATAAACTGTTATAAATTGTTTTTAAATTATCAGTTTGAATATCTATAATATTATTATATATTTCTTGCCAATAATATGGAAGACCTGACATTGCACCAAAAAAATCAGACATTGTATATGACCCTGATGGCCCGGTGCCTTGAGCAAGAATATTAAATGCGGCGGTGGCTAATTCAGTATTAACAGGTACATCAGTTCCGTTAACCAAATTTAACCCTTTGGTAGTTTCAATAGAAAAAACTACCTGTGCAAATTTTTCTATATCAACTCCTGCTATATTATTAATCTGTTGCATAGAAACAGAAAATGCACCCGTAGATATAGCTATATCATCGGGTACTATTCCAATCAGAAAAGCTCCAAAGCCGGGTTGAGGAAGTTGAAATGTGCCGCTACTTGGTAAAGTAATGGGTGCACCTATTGGGTTTATAACACCTAGTTGATTTTTAACAGTAGGATTAGACAATCTGCCATTTACGCTTTGATTATCAAATATTGGATAATACGTTTTACTATTAGTGGGCCCTGCACTAGTGTTATACACAGGAACAGTCATTGAAGTATAGCTGTTTGGAAATAATTTTTTTATATTAAGTAAATCTGCTAGTGATTCTAATCCAACGGTTTTGCAATTTAATGGTATTAATATTTCTTGTAAATCTCTACCTACTATAACTAAAAATGAACCATATAACTTTTGTTCTTGTTCCTTAGTAGTTACCGAGCCATTATCAAGTATAATATTAGTAATTTCATTTTCGGTTAATCCACTAGATAGCAAAGCTAAACTAAGGCTTTGTGTTAAACTATTATTGGCTACTATAGTTTGTAATAGTACTGATGGTAATCCAAATAGTGCTATTTTTTGTAAATTAATTGCTCTACCTAATGTGATTAAATCTTGACCAAATGCATTGGTAGCTAAATTTACACCAGTTACATCTGAACTTATTAAGTCATTCATATTGCTATAAATGCCTTTCAAATAAGTATTAGATTGTGCAACAGAGTATAGCGAAGTATTATAAGAACTTACATACCCCGCTGCGACCTGCATAGAAGCAGTAAAATCATTATAATCTGGTGTATCAGCAAGTGGTATACCATTCCAATTATATTCATTCCAAGCTTGAAATGCAGGCAATCTTAAAAATCCCCATTGTGTTACTGCTTTATTAGCATTAGAGGTGTTATAAGGATTCCAAGTGGCTGCTTGTCCAGTATTAGTATTACCCGCAGTTGAATATCCTGTATTTGCCGGCCCGGTCCAATCATATGTACTTGGTTTAGAATTACCCAAACAAGGTATTGTATCTGAACCAATAGATATTAAACTGTTATACACACCCGGTGATAATGCAGGTATAACAGCGGTTACTAAACCATAAGCTGCATTAATAGCGTTGGTTAAATTATTTAAACATGTGCCTGTTATAAGTTTACCGGGTGTATAATTGGTATTATTTTTAGAAACACCTATGTATTGTAATACTAATGGGTTTATAGTAAACCCTGTGTTTTGTAATAGTGAACCTAAAACATTAACCCCTAACGGAGTTTGTGAAGCATAGTTACTCATGGACACCTAACAGTTAAACTACCCTGTACGATAGGATGCCCGCAATTAGTGTATGAACCCACTCTTAAGAGTGGAGCATACTCACAGAAAACTGTTGGACTACCTGTTACAGTAAAAGAAGCTTTGTGTGGACCATTAAATGGTAAATGTGGAGTAACAGGGCTAATATGCAGTCCTGCAGGTAATCCGCTGACAAAAACTGATTTAGCTCCCCTAAGTATTCTACCCTTGGCAGAATTAATATCACCTAATCTACTAACTCCTCTACCTATTATTGAAAACATATATCACCCCATAATTAATTTTTTAGTTGGTACTGATATTCCAGTTGTAGCTTCTAAATACTTTAACTTAATGTTATCGTCTGTAAGCGTAAACATAGAAATATTATTAGTATTTAGTTTATTTTGAGCGTTGTGTTCTGCGGTCATGATAGTTGGAATCATTCCAACTCCATTATTAGTAGTAACTACAGTAACTGGGTCGGTCACCGTAATATATCCATATTCGTCAGGCCCTGCAACGACCTTTGCTACTACTTCATCTCCACTGTTCATCTTAAATGTTAAGACTTCGTTGACTGTAAACTGCATTTTTATCCTTGTGTTAATTTTTGTTTAAGTTCTAGAAACCCACCTACATATTCTTCATTAAGAAAAATTTGAGGTACTGATCTAGCATTTGGTACTGCTACTAATAAATCTTCTTTGGTCCAACTATTACCGATTATTCGTTCTTCATATGGGATATCGTTTTGATTTAATAGGGCCTTTGCCTGATCGCAATAGGCACAACTGTACTTAGACCATATAATTGCTTGCATAATATTATTCCTTATAGTTGTGGTAATTGGTTATAGTCTAATGCTTCAGACATAATTCCTATAACATAATTTGTACTTTCATTTTCTTGCAAGGCCGTCTGCTTTTTACTAGTGTCACTATGTTTGTTGAACCATGGTATAGGAGTGCTTTTTGGAGCTGAGCCAAGATACTTGATGCCTATTTCTTTAAGAGCATTTACGGCTGTATAATCTACAAAATCTTTAAGAATATTAGCATTAAGTCCGATAACAGGACCCATTTTAAATAAGTAAGTAGCCCAATCTTTTTCTTCTCTAATAACATCCATATACATATCGTATACTGCTTGTTCGCAATCTTGTTTGGCTTGAACGAACCTACTATCTTCCTTTACTACTTGGTTAATCATCCAAGCAGTCCATTCTTTGTGTAATAATTCATCTTGTAGAATCAAGCTAATAATGTTACCATTGCCGATAAAGATTTTGTTTTCAACCATAGCCAATGATGTAGCAAACGATACCATAAAGCGGAACGCTTCTAATGCATAACTAGCATTGAGTGCTAACCAAATTGCACGAATATGCATTTTTTCAGGGATATCCTCCCCTATTTCTTTATGACAATTAATTTGATGTAGCTCATCATAGTACTTACCCACACTGCTAGCCATATCAATAATTTCTTTTGTATCATGGATAGTGTTAAACACATCCTTTGGTACGTTGTAGATATTACGAATAATGTGACTATAACTGCGACTATGAATATTAGTTTCAAAGAAACTCCAGTTGTACATCAATGCTTCTAGTTCAGGTAAAGACACAACAGGTGTAAAAACCTGTGCTGGCCCACGGCCTTGAATACTATCAAGTGCGGTTTGTCTTAGTAAGTTGCTAGTAAAGATATGTTTAACCGCATCGCTAGCGTCTTTAAAATCGTTAGCATCTTTAGATAGAGAGATTTCTTCAGGTACCCAAAAAAACCCTCTAGCAGTTTGTTCTATCTTTTGTAATTTATTGTATTTTACTTCTTCAAATCTTTGAACAGTAACTGGACCCTCAGGGTCTAGAAACATTTTACGATTTAAATAGTCTGTTTTAGTGTTTAGGTTGTATTGTTGTTTGGACATATTGTTCTTCTATTTTAGTTATAATTATCGTCTTTGTCAAGTTCTACCCACGTGTAGTCACCTAACCATTTCACCTTACATATAAATTCATAATGATTTGGTGCCCCAGCACTCCAATCATCAGGTCCGTTATGTGTTAATATTGTACAACTATCTATATGATTATATGCTAACCAATAAATTTGGCCGTGATAGATTTGAAAATTATATTTGGCAGAATGGACAGCATCAGTTATCTCCAACCTACGTTTAATGCTAGCAGCCTGAGTTTGAAGTACTTGAACTAAATCCATAATTCTATTATATTCTTGTTGTGCATACATTCTAGCCACATTGACCATAATGTCTTTTTGTTTTTCAACAGGAATAAGATCAAACTTTGGCCCACTTGATTCTGTAGGGTAAGGAGTAATATTTCTATTAAAAAATTCAACCAAACCCGTGCTTAATTCAGCATCATAACTTTCTCTACCTTGAGCTAAATTACTTTTAGAAGTCATTAAAACTTGCCAAATGCTAGAACGATCTTGGAAATATGTTCCAACCTCTCTATATGTTCATATGCTCTCCAAGGATTTCTTTTATATTCTTCTACTAATACATCGCAAATTGTTTCTAACATTATTTATTATCCTTATAATTTGCAGGCAATACAATCTTCTTCATCATCAAAATCTATGGGTTCTAATATTGCAGGTGCGGATTCAGTAACCTCTTTAGATCCCATTTTAGAAATTAATGAGTAATAAAAAGTTTTTAGGCCCCATATATGTGCTTGCATTAGATTCTTGGCTATAAGCGTTGTAGGAACTTTACGATCAGGGAAAAATGCTGGATTGTAGAAAGTGTTAGTGCTAATGCTTTGGTCTACATAAGCAGCCAATACAGCAGCAGTTTTAAGGTATCCATCACAATCCTTTTGATCCCACATTAGCTGATACTTGTTTTTTAGTTTTTGATACTCAGGTACTACTTGAACAAAAGAGCCAGCTTTGCTTTCTTTTACAGAGATTAGACTCATGGGCATTTCAATACCATTAGTACTGTTGATAACTACTGAACTAGATTCAACTGGAGCTATAGCCATTAATGTAGCGTTACGAACTCCATATTTTATCATGTTTTCTCTAAGAGTTTCCCAATCAAGCTCTGGACTAAACTCTGCCAAGTCATTGACAGCATCGGCTCTGAGTTCCCAAGGGAAGATACCCTGTCCATATCTTGTCTTATGACTATCTAAACATGGACCACGCTCCTTAGCTAACTCCACAGTGGCTTCAGTCAAGTAGTATGCTTGATGCTCTATCCAACTTTTAACATCTTGTAAAGCATCTTTATCACCATACTTAACGCCGCGTTTAGCATGCCAATAGGCCAAGTTAGTTACACCAATGCCCAATGGTTGAATTTCATCATTGCTTAGTTTAGACTGAATACTTAGGAAGTCCTGATAATCAAGTATATTACAAAGACTACGCTGAAGTATACGGCAAGCACGGCGCATATCCTCAGGATGCCTGAACGCACCCCAGTTAATACTTCCGAGAGTACAGAGCGCCACACGTCCATCACTGTCATCCAAACGCTTGAATGATTTAGTAGGAAGTAGAATTTCACAGTTATGAACAAGAATATTATCTGCAAAAAAGCACTGTGTTTCGGGAACAGATATATCGTATACGTCGGTTGGTTCTACGTTTATTTTTCTAATTTTAATCATACTTTAATTCTTCCTAATTTGTATTTTGGGTTGGTAATCAAATTTCAACACATAACTCGTCAGTTTCTACTAATTCATCTGCTCTTACATATCCTCGATTCTTAGTAAAAACACGGTGGTCACCGGTACATTTCAATACATTCCCCTTCTCATCTTCAATTTCATATAGTTCAGTAACCGTCTTTGTTTTGATTGCGGCATCAATATTTTCCCAAGAAACTTCACCATTCTTAAAACTTTTAATTTTTGAGTTGGTCAAATTACCCAACTCAAATCTTTCAACCGCACTTGACATAGACATTTGTTCAATATTTCCGTTCTCATGTTGGAATACAACTTGAGTGTCACCGGTGACGCAACACAAATTACTCTGGTAAATTGTATGATACTCAGGATCAAATGAACCCTGCTTCATTACGTTGTCAATGAACACCAGGTAGATACGCCCTGTATCTGTTCGTTCTTTTAAGATGCCACTCTTGAATACTTCTTCGGCACTCATGGTTTTTTTACGAAGACCGGTGTGTTCTTCATATTTTACATAGAGTTTTTCAAATAGTTCGGTATTTTTGTAGAAGGCTTCGTAGAGGTCTGGTACTTGGTTCGGGTCGAAGAACGTAATATTCTCTTTGTTCTTAAACCTACGCCAAAAGAATGCCGAGAGTACGACACCATAGTCCATATGTCTGACTCGGGTTTCTTCGGTTCCTTGATTATTTTTGAGCACAATAAGGTCATCAAATTGGTGATGCCAGATCGGATAGAACACAGTAGCTGACGCATTTCTAATCCCTCCTTGTGAACAGGATCTAAGATCCCCAAACCATTTCTTTAAAAACGGGATCATGCCGGTATGCATGATTTCTCCTCCCCTAATTGGACTACCCAATGGGCGTAGTCTACCAATCTCTAATCCAATGCCAGCACGTTTGCTAGCATACTTGGCCATCATTTCTCCACTAGCAAAAATGGAGTCAAGGTCATCATCACTGCGTATGAGTACACAGCTACTGAACTGCTTAGTGGGAGTTCCAAGCCCAGCAAGAACAGGAGTAGCGAGAGTAAATAAACCATCTGAAGCCGCATTGTAATATTCCTTTATATAACGCATTCTTGCTGACTGTGGTTCTTCCTTATGAAAAATAGTAGCAGCAGCAACGATATAACGAACTTGTGGTGTTTCGTAAATTTCTTTGGTACTACGATTACGTACCAAATACTTTTCAATCATCTGTTCAATAGCAGCACAGCTATATTGCTCATCCTTACCATGATCAATAAAAGATTCCATTTTGTTCCAATCTTCTTCGGTATACCATTCTAACAATTCTGAGGTGTAAAGACCGGTTTCAACATTTCTTTTTACGATACTATATAGACTGGGTGGTATATATGTACCATATACATCTTTCCTAAGCATACTTAATCTCTGCTTACCTGCTACATACTGATAATTAGTATGACCTAATTCAGGATTGCTTTCTACATCAATAAGGTCTACCACTGCCCTAAGTGTAATTTGGTCAATTTCTCTAGTAGTGATACCATCATAAAAGTGAGGTTGGGCTTTTATTTCTATCATTGATTGACTAACATCAGCTATCCCCTGACATATTTTTGCTATTTGTGACTGCCATTTTTCCAATGTAAGGGACTCTTTAACGCCAGAGCGTTTAATAACTGATATTTTCATTTTTTACCTATTTTATAATTATGGTCAAGTTTGATGTTATATTTACTACCACAACGAACCCAATTACACGATATATTTTACATTCTTTCCTAAACTATAACATAGAAATGTTACAAAAGCAATACAAAGATTTCCCTTTATGAGTAAATATACCCTGTACTTGGCAAGTAAGCATCTAAGAATTAAATCTAAAAAAATTTATGTTATAATAAAGTACGCACCACCAGAAGTTAAATTAATAACCGCCCCGCTTAATGTAGTAATAGAAGTAGTGGAAATCACACCTCCGCCGCTGTTATAAATAGTAAATGTTCCGGCGGGACCGCTAGACGGGAAGTTTACCACTATTGCACCTGCAGAGCCGGCGCCACCGCCAGCATAAGTACTTCCAGAAGCAGCAGCACCTCCCCCTCCACCGCCGTTTCCGTTGAAATTTCCGGCTTCTCCATCCTGCGCGGTTTGCCCTGCGCCCCCTCTTCCTGCTCCGCTAGATCCACCTGCGGCCCTAGTCCCACTCCCGCCTCCACCGCCGCCACCGTTTCCTGACGATCCTGACAAACCACTAACAAATGATCCGCTGCCCCCGGCGCCACCGGTACCTGTTGATGTAGCACCACCAGGACTGCCACTGGTTCCATTTCCACCGCCACCGCCACCAGCACCAGAACTGGCCGTTCCACTACCACCAGCCGAGCCACCACCAGAAGCACCACCATTACCACCAGTACCACTTGGTACCCCTTTAACACCACCATTACCGCCACTGGCACTGGTAAATCCAGTAAGTGATGTAGTTCCACCAGTACCGCCATTAGTAGTCGAGGCAGCTACTGCTCTTGCACCACCGGTGCCACCTGATCCTATTGAATATGAGTACGTCGTACCTCTAGTTAGTGTGGAGCTTGGCGAGTACCGGAACGCCCCACCACCGCCACCGCCACCGCGTGGTCCAGAGCCACCGCCACCGCCACCGCCTACTAGTGTAACATCTGCGGTTAAAGTAGGTGATGCAGTTGTAGTTGTAGTTGTAGATGTACTTGTGGTAGTACTTGTTGTAGTAGTGGTAGGTGCTGCTGTAGTTGTAGTTGTAGATGTACTTGTGGTAGTACTTGTTGTAGTAGTGGTAGGTGCTGCTGTAGTCGTAGTTGTAGTTGTTGGTGCTGCTGTGGTTGTTGTCGTTGTTGTAGGTGCTGCTGTTGTTGTGGTTGTAGTTGTTGGTCCTGCTGTAGTCGTAGTAGTGGTAGTGGTACCAGAGCTAGCGCCGTATGCTAATAGAATATTCAATATTCCTGTCATTATGTCAATCCAGTTCCTGAAATATACCACGTGTCGGAGGCAACTTTAATACATGAACACATTCCATATCCAGAAAGCGTTCTATTACCAGTATTGGCAGTTCCAGTTTGTCTCAACGTCACACCTGAGCCTTGTGCAACAGTTATGCTGCTAGCACTAGAATTCAAGACCGTGACTACGGTTCCTATAGCAAATGCTACAGAAGCATTAGCAGGTACAGTAACACCTGCTGAAACATATAAATGCTTAGCACTATCACTTAAAACAAAATTGCCCGATGCTGTAGTGCTTTGCGGTACCGCTTTATAACCAATAGCATAGGTATTTGAAGCACCATCCGTAACGGTTGCATTTGCGCCTAATGCCACATTGCTAGTAGTAGTAAAGTCAATACTTGTTGCACCAATGAAACTGTTTGCACTTATCGTGTTAGCACCGGTAATATTACCACCTGAGCCGCTACCTGCAGTGAAGGTATTGGCACTTACTGTGTTAGCCCCGGTAATATTACCACCTGAGCCGGCGCCGGCAACGAATGAATTAGAAATAAATGCACCGTTGGCAATATTTGCACTAAACACACCGTTAGCCGCAAGAGCATAGTTTCCTGTTGCATTGCTACTTACAAAAACAGGATAATAAGTACCTGTTGTTTGATTAGTAACAGCTCCAAAATCACTTACATTAGCATATGCTACGTTTAAGTTAGCAACACGAGTTGTACTACTTACAGTTATTGGTGCAGTACCAGTGGCTACGTTTGAAACAAATTGGCTAGCTGTAACCGTACCTGAAACTCCCAACGAACTTAGAGTACCAACACTAGTGATATTACTTTGTGCTGCACCAGTTACGGTAACAGCAGTACCAGCAGTAGCTACGCTTAGGTTAGCTACTTGAGTTGTGCTTGTTATTACAAACGGAGCAGTACCTGTTGCTAGTGTAGAGATGAATTGACCGGTAATATTAGCATTGCCACTAGTAATATTGCCAGTTACATCAAGACCAGTAGAAGTAACATTGGCTCTAATAGTACTTGCAACAGCCAACACAATATTACCACCTGAAGCGGTTATATTAGCGTAGCTGGTGCCATTAGAAATCGCGGCGCCACCACCTCCTGAGACTGTAGTAAAGCTTAAGTTACCTGCACCATCTGTTGTAAGAACTTGACCATTTGTACCACCAGTAATTTTAACGTTACCGTTTGCACCTAGAGACACATTACTTGCAGTAGTAAAGTTAACAATACCGCCACTGGTCAACCCAGTGAGTGTACCAACTGATGTAATATTAGGTTGTGCTGCTGTAGTTAGAGTACCTGTGAAGTAGTTTGCACTAATTAAGTTAGCGCCAGTCATACTTCCACCAGCACCACCACCAGTAACTATATTACCACCAGTGATATTACCCGTAGCATTAATTGTACCTGCCACATTCATACCAGTGCCAGTTACAACTACAATGTTAGCATTACCAACAGCACTTATATTAACGTTTCCGTTTGCAGTAGGGATATTAACGTTTGAATTGCCGTTAGCCAGTGGTCCAAGTAAATTGCCACCAGTGATATTACCCGTAGCATTAATTGTACCTGCCACATTCATACCAGTACCAGTTACAACTACAATGTTAGCATTACCTGCGGATGAAATATTAACGTTTCCATTTGCCGCAGGGATGTTTACATTTGAATTGCCATTGGCATGTGATCCAAGTAAATTGCCACCAGTAATGTTACCTGTAGTTGTTATAGTGTTTGAACCTGCGGCGATGATACCTATGATATTACCACCAGTGATATTACCTGTACCAATAATTTGACCTGATCCAAAGCCCAAGTTACCAACGTTAGCATTGCCTGAAATATTTGCAGTACCAGTAATATTAGCACCAGTACCAGTTACAACTAATATGTTAGCATTACCAACAGCACTTATATTAACGTTTCCATTTGCAGCAGGGATATTAACATTTGAATTGCCGTTAGCATGTGATCCAAGTAAATTGCCACCTGTAATGTTACCTGTAGTTGTTATAGTGTTTGAACCTGCAGCAATAATACCTATGATATTACCACCAGTGATATTACCTGTACCAGTAACGACACCACTACCAAAGCCTAAATTACCAACGTTAGCATTGCCTGAAATATTTGCAGTACCAGTAATATTAGCACCAGTACCAGTTACAACTAATATGTTAGCATTACCAACAGCACTTATATTAACGTTTCCATTTGCAGCAGGGATATTAACGTTTGAATTGCCGTTAGCATGTGGTCCAAGTAAATTACCACCAGTGATATTACCTGTAGCATTAATGGTACCTGCCACATTCATACCAGTACCAGTAATAACTGCTATGTTGGCATTACCTGCGGATGAAATATTAACGTTTCCGTTCGCAGCAGGAATGGTTACATTACTGTTACCGTTAGAAATACTAGTAGAACTTATCGTAGCAAAACTTAAGTTGCCGGCGCCATCAGTTTGTAAATATTGACTAGCACTGCCACCGGTAATTTTAATATTACCTACTGCACCAAGTGATACATTACTAGCACCCGTAAAGTTTACAGTACCGGTGCTTGTTAATCCTGTAAGCGTACCAACTGATGTAATATTAGGTTGTGCATTTGTCGTTAATGTCCCTGTGAAGTAGTTTGCACTAACTAAATTAGCACCGGTAATATTACCACCTGAGCCGGCACCAGCAATTAGATTAGCACCAGTAATGTTACCGGTACCATTAATTGTACCTGCCACATTCATACCAGTACCAGTAATAACTGCTATGTTGGCATTACCTGCGGATGAAATATTAACGTTTCCATTTGCCGCAGGGATATTTACATTACTTGTACCATTAGATATAGAGGCTATACTACCACCTGATTGTGCTACCCAACTTAGATTGCTTGCCCCGTCAGTAGATAAGACATATCCTGATGTACCACCGGATATCTTAAGATTAGCAACTGCACCCAATGTTACGTTAGCGGTCGTAGTAAAGTTAACGACACCCGTAGCATTAGATACTGTTAGTCCAGTTAGTGCGCCAACTGATGTAATATTAGGTTGTGCTGCTGTAGTTAGCGTACCTGCTACTAATGAACCACCGATCGTACCTGAGTTAGCATAAACGTTACCTGCTATTACGTTAGAAGTGACGTTTACGTTACCGCCAACGTTCGTATTGCCCGTGACGTTAGCAGTACCAGTAATATTGGCACCAGTACCAGTTACTACTAATATGTTAGCATTACCTACAGCACTAATATTAACGTTTCCGTTTGCAGCAGGAATGTTTACGTTACTATTACCATTTGATAGGGCCCCTGTTAGATTACCTACTACATTACCAACAAACGTAGTAGCAATAAACGCACCATTTGCCAAGTTAGCTGAAATAGCTGTATTGCTTTGTAGTGGATAAGTACCTGTAAGATCTGCATATGCAAATGTTGGATATGAAATATTAGTTGAAACTGTAGTAACAGCAACATAATTTGCAATGTTGGCAAATGCTGCATTTAAGTTAGGAACGACAGTATTACTACTTACCGCTAATGGAGCGGTGCCAGTTGCCACTGTGGAAACTAATTGTCCGCTGGTGTTTATATTGCCACCAGTGATATTACCTGTACCAGTAACGACCCCACTACCAAAGCCCAAATTACCAACGTTTGCATTACCAGTAGTACTAATTGTATTACTTCCGGCCGCGATTGTACCAATTATATTGCCACCAGTGATATTACCTGTACCAGTTACTGAACCTGATCCAAAGCCAAGATTACCAACGTTTGCATTGCCTGTAGTAGTGATAGTGTTACTTCCGGCTGCGATGGTACCAATTATGTTGCCACCAGTGATATTACCTGTGCCAGTAATAACACCGCTACCAAAGCCCAAGTTACCTACGTTTGCATTGCCTGTAGTAGTGATAGTGTTACTTCCGGCTGCGATGGTACCAATTATGTTGCCACCAGTGATATTACCTGTACCAGTAACGACTCCACTGCCAAAACCTATATTACCTAGATTAGCATTTCCGGTAGTAGTGATAGTGTTACTTCCGGCTGCGATGGTACCAATTATATTGCCACCGGTAATATTACCTGTACCAGTAATCACTCCACTGCCAAAACCTATATTACCTAGATTAGCATTTCCGGTAGTGGTAATTGTATTGCTTCCGGCTGAAATTGTGCCAATAATATTGCCACCGGTAATATTACCTGTACCAGTAATCACTCCACTGCCAAAACCTATATTACCTAGATTAGCATTTCCAGTAGTGCTAATAGTATTGCTTCCGGCTGAAATTGTGCCAATAATATTACCACCGGTAATATTACCTGTACCAGTAATCACTCCACTGCCAAATCCTAAATTACCAAGGTTAGCATTACCTGTAGTGGTGATTGGATTAGAACCGGCTGAAATTGCACCAATTAAATTGCCAGCAGTGATATTTCCCGTGCCAGTTATTGAACCTGATCCAAAGTCCAAGTTACCTACGTTAGCATTACCACTGACTGTAACACTTGATAAGGTCCCAACTGATGTAATGTTTGGTTGAGCATTTGTTGTTAGTGTACCTGCGACATAATTCGCACTAACTAAATTAGCACCAGTGATGTTACCAACATTTGCAGTACCAGTAATATTAGCAGAATCTGCTACAACATTACCAACGAACGTAGTAGAAATAAATGCACCGTTTGCAAAATTAGCTGAGAATGCTGTATTACTTTGTAATGGATAATCACCAGTTATATTAGCATAAGCAAACGTAGGATAAGATATATTAGTTGTTGCAGAAGCAACATTACTATTTTTAGCTACGTTAGCTGTTGCAGCAAATAGATTTGGTACTTGAGTTGTACTTGATACTACAAGTGGAGCAGTACCGGTGGCTACTGATGAGACTAGTTGACCAGTAGTAATTATGTTACTACCGGTGATGTTACCCGCTGCTGAAAAATTACCTGTACCACTCAAGTTTGCTACTTCTGTTGTACCACCATACCATTTAAATTGTAGTGCATTATCGTATTGAGGGACACTTGACCAAAATGTACCACTGTTAATACCTATTGCATAATCTGTATTGGTTCCGTTGGTGAGTGGATACAATACAATTTTACTTCCAGCACTTCGTGTGGTAAATGTTGGCGCACCGGTTCCATTAGTATTGAAGTCAATTCTATTATTACCGGTGCCGTTTAGATATAACTGTCCGCCACCGTCAGATAAATTACCGGTACCGGTTGATGTTATTTGACCATTGGTATTTAAATTACCAGCGGTGACGTTTGCAGAAGCAGTGACATTAGCTGCACTTACTAAACCATTACCACTTAGTGTTAGGCTATTACCTGTTGCGGTTCCAATATTTGGTGTTGTAAGATTAGGACTAGTCGCTAATACAACAACATCCCCTGACCCAGTAGTATTAGCTAAACTAATTTGTTGGCCGGTTACTACAATCGGACTGACGCCAGTGTATGGTACTGCCGCACTGAATTCAGAAAATGATATACCAGTAGTACCAATTATGATTATTCCAGTAGTAGCAACTACATAAGAGCCTCCTGCTAGAGTATCACCATCTTGTACAAAGAAATAAGCTCCTTGCGCGATACCTTCATTGCTTTGTGGAAAGTATTCATCTGCGTCTGTTGCTCTAGTTAATTCCCAATTAGTAGAGACTGACCCAACGTTACTGACAAAATAAACACCATTTAATGCCGCATTAGATTGGTATTGAACTAGCACTCTAGCGTTCAATGCCAATGCAGTATTATCAATTGTTATGACTGCCTGTGTACCCGAATTAGTAAGTTTAGCTCCAACACCTGGATTAGCATTGCTTGTAATACTCAGTCCTGTACCATTTGTAAGACCGGTTAACTGGGGACCGGCCCAAGAAGCAGTTAGGGTAAATGCGTTTGCATTAGCGACAGAATATACGAAATAAGGAGTACCTGATGTAAGACCACTACTTGACACTGTAGGCACAAACATATCCGTAGTATTTAAATTGTGTCCTGTTGATATCAGTGTATTGCCAGTGACAATACTAGTTACTGTTGGATTAGTACCACCTGGAGTATAAGTTGCTGTTAAATTAGTAGTTGTAGAGACAATTACTGCTGGATGAACTTGAATACCAGTAGAAACTTGATTGTCAACATAAGACTTAGTTGCCAATTGCGTTGGAGCAGAGATACTATTAGCATTAGAATATACAGCACCATTAAAGTTAGCTGTATTACCAACAATGTCGCCGGTTACTGTCAACGTTGTTAAACTACCAACACTTGTTATATTTGGTTGTGCAGCAGTACTTAAGTTACCAGTTAGTGTGTTACCTACAATAATATTAGCTTGTATTGTGTTAGTATTAGCATATACATTCTGAGAAGCAACAACTGCCGATCCAGTTATTGTCAATACATTTGCTACACCGTTAGATGAAATTTCTACATTGGCATTGCTGTAAACTTTTACATTAGAATTGCCGTTCGCTACACCAGCAGTGTCAATACCAGTTAGATAGAAACCATTTCCAACAAAGTAGTTAGCAGCAACAGCATTACCTAAATTAGCATTACCTGCTGATAAATTACCAGTGTAGTTAAGAAGAACATTACCTATATTTGCTGCTTGAACAAATATATTTCCGTTCATTGCCGTGTGATTTTGGCATTGATATTTAAAATTACCACTGATATCACCAGGAACTTTCCAATATAATGTACCTGATGTTTGTGATTGGGCACTTGCTCCTGTACTTACTACTCCAGTTGTAGTTACATGGAATAGACCATTGCTATAATCTGTACCATTTGCATATTGAATTTGGAATGGATGACCGGCTGCAGTTAAATCAAATGCTAAGGTAGTGCCTGCTACTACATAGAGAGATGGATTACTTCCAGGATATTGATCAAATGTATACGCGGTGGCACCGGTGTGATTAACTGCTAAATTAGTAACACCTTGTAAATAAACTTCATTAATAGTTAAATTAGCAGTAATCGCATCAGCTAAGTTAGAGAAATTTATACCTGTTAGCTGACTACCATTACCAATTATATTACCACCGGTGATATTACCTGTAGTAGTGATTGTATTACTTCCGGCAGCAATAGTGCCAATAATATTGCCACCAGTGATATTACCTGTACCAGTAACTGAACCAGTACCAAAGCCTAAATTACCAACATTAGCATTACCAGTAGTGCTAATTGTATTAGAGCCAGCTGCAATAGTGCCAATAATATTGCCACCAGTGATATTACCTGTACCAGTAATAACACCACTACCAAAGCCTAAATTACCAACATTGGCGTTACCTGTAGTACTAATAGTATTAGAACCTGCAGCAATTGTACCAATTACGTTGCCAGCAGTGACATTACCTGTACCAGTAATTTCTCCCGATCCAAATCCTATATTACCTAGATTAGCATTACCTGTAGTACTAATAGTATTTGAACCAGCTGCGATGGTACCAATTAAGTTGCCACCGGTAATATTACCCGTACCAGTAACGACTCCACTGCCAAATCCTAAATTACCAACATTAGCATTGCCAGTAGTGGTGATTGTATTAGAACCCGCAGCAATAGTACCAATAATATTTCCACCGGTGATATTACCTGTACCAGTTATTGAACCTGATCCAAAGCCGAGATTACCTACGTTAGCATTGCCTGTAGTAGATATGTTACCAACACTGATATTACCACCGGTAATATTACCCGTACCAATAATTTCTCCCGATCCAAATCCTAGATTACCAACGTTTGCATTGCCAGTAGTAGTGATAGTATTTGAGCCGGCTGCTATTGTTCCAATAATATTACCACCGGTAATATTACCTGTAGTAGTAATCGCATTACTTCCGGCTGCTACTATGCCAATTATATTGCCACCGGTTATATTACCTGTAGTGGTAATATCACCACTACCTGTATTTAAATACCCTGCTACGTTTATGCCGGTGCCTGTTACTACTAGTACATTTGCATTTCCTGCTACACTAGTAGTAACGTTACCGTTAGCAGTAACAATCACATTGCTGTTACCATTAACAATATTAGTTGCGTTTCCGATGCCTGTTAGTAAACTACCGTTACCAGTAAAGTAATTTGCATTAATATTACCAGTAAAATTTAATAAAAGATTAGCAATATTGGCATTTTGTATGATAATATTACCATTCATCGCAACATGGTTAAAACATTGATATTTTAAATTACTATTAAGGTCTCCGGGTATCTTAAAGTACAGTGTGCCAGATGTTTGTGATTGAGCGTTTGCTCCTGTACTTACTACACCGGCAGTAGTTACATGATATAAGCCAGTGTTGTAGTCTGTGCCGTTAGCATATTGAATTTGAAATGGATGTCCGGCAGCAGTTAAATCAAATGCTAATGTAGTGCCGGCAACTGCATATAATGTTGGATTACTTCCAGGATATTGATCAAATGTATAAGCGGTAGCACCAGTGTGATTAACTGCTAAATTAGTAACACCTTGTAAATAAATTTCATTAATAGTTAAGTTAGCAGTATTAGCATCCGTCAGATTTGCAAAAGTAATACCAGTTAAATACGCGCCGTTACCACTAAAGAAATTAGCATTCGCTACATTACCTAAGTTAGCATTTGCAGTAATTATATTTCCACTAAAATTAGCAGTATTACCTGAGAATTCTAAATTAACTTTTAAATTATTAGTAACGGTATTAGAACTGACACTAACAAAATTAGCACTAATAGAATTACCTAGATTAGCGTTTCCACCTGTGCTAGTAATACTACCAGTAACAGTTAAATTGCCATTACCATCAAAAGTAGCAGCTACTGTAGGATTAATATTTCCAACTGAAGTTGTGTAAATTACTACATTAGTAGAACGACTAGTATCTGTAAAATCTTCAGCAGCCTTAATAGCTATTAGACCAGTTGAATTATTACCAAATTCTAATGAACCATTAGAGAATCCACGACCAGTAAATTGACTTAGATTAGCTCCTGCAAGAGTCTGTGTAGGTGCAGCAGCGGTGCCTCCAGCAGCACGACCTGTAAACGCTACATAAGTGTTTAATCCAAATGAATCTTGTGTTATTCTAGTAAGATTGCCATTACCGCCGCTTACATGAAGATCAGTGCCTGCTGCAACACTGTTACCTGTAACAGGATAAACATTAGTTTGTCCTACAGCAAGAATAGTAACTCTAGCATCAGTAGTAGATACATTAGTACCTACACCTAAATTACCTAAAATAAAGAGATTGCTTAATGTGCCAAGACTAGTAACATTTGGTTGAGCATTTGTTGTTAGTGTACCAGTGAAATAGTTTGCACTAACTAAATTAGCACCAGTAATATTACCGCCTGCTATAAAATTATTCGCGCTAACATTACCGGTAACGTTTGCGTTACCACTTATATTTGCATTACCGTTAGCAATTAAATTATTAGATACATTGAAATAATTAGCCGTAACATTTAAGTTGCC
>Ga0209400_1000656_pt1 | contig 29970 bp, 12 predicted proteins | sample M_130807_EF_Meta_FD_187313 | JGI IMG/M metagenome (GOLD analysis project Ga0209400, IMG submission 187313) | Freshwater microbial communities from Lake Montjoie, Canada to study carbon cycling - M_130807_EF_MetaG (SPAdes) (version 2) | ecosystem: Environmental > Aquatic > Freshwater > Lake... | reverse complement strand
GCGTGTGATGTTGAGATTCTGCAAGCTCGTCAGTTGGGAATAGGAGGCGAAATCCGTCCCATTGCCGCCTTGCAAAATGTTGGTTCCGTTACGGCCCTGCAGCGTATCATTGCCATTGCCGCCCGAAAGTGAATCAGACCCCGATCCACCGGTGATGCAATCATTGCCGTCGAAGCCCGAAACCGTGGCACTGGACGTGCGGAGGCTGAGGTCAAAAAGATCATTGCCCGACGAGCCCAAAATATTTTCAAAATTGATGAGCGTGTCCTGATCCCCGGAACTGACATTGGCCGAGAAGACTGTGTCATTCGTCGCTGTAATGGAGACGCTGCCACCAATTTCATTGAGGTAGGTGTAATCGATCGTGTCGGTATTTGTGCCGCCATCCATCGTGTCATTGCCGAGGCTGCCAATGAGTGAATCATTGCCCGCGCCGCCAGCGAGGAAATTAGCAAAACCATCACCCTGCAATGTATCAGCGCCAGCCCCGCCGATAATGCCTTCGATATTGAGGAGCGTATCAACATCCGTTCCGGGCGCGATGACAAATGTATTTCGCACATCGCCCGAAAGGGTCAGGAAAAGACTGGTGGCTGAGGTCAAATAAGCATAGGAGACCACGTCCAGCGTGCCCGCATCGCCACCGCCGTCCAGCGTGTCATTGCCATCACCACCGAGCAATGTGTCATTGCCCGCGCCGCCCAGAAGCATGTCATGGCCCGTGGAGGCAACAGCGCCCCCGGACAGGCTGTCATTTCCGCTCAGACCAATGAGCGTATTGTCATTCGCGTCGCCGGTCAGCGTGTCGGCAAATTGAGAGCCGCGCACATTTTGAATGTTAAACAGCGCATCCGTATCGCCGCCGCCCTGGACGGTCGCGCCACCACCAGTACCCGTGAGCACAACGGCGACGCCGCCTGTCTGCGCTGTCTCGACACCGATGTAGGAATAATCCACAAAGTCGATGCCCTTATTGCCGCTCACCAGATCCGAGCCATCCAGCGTGTCATTGCCGAACCCGCCAATCAGCGTGTCTGCATCCGTGCCGCCAACAAGGGAATCATTGCCAAAACCGCCAGTTAGCGTGTCTGCACCTGAGCTACCATTCAGTGAATCATTGCCAGCACCGCCAGATAGGCTGTCATTCTCAGAGCCTGCCAAGAGAGTGTCATTGCCAGCACCGCCAGCCAGCGTGTCTGCACCTGAGCCACCATCCAGTGAATCACTGCCAGCACTGCCGCTCAGGCAATCATTGCCCAAACCGCCAGTCAGCGTGAAACGTGCAAGAACGTCTGTGCTGCCAGACAGATCGAGCGTGTCATTGCCCGACGTTCCGATGATCTGCTCGATATTAACGAGGAGGTCGCTTTCCGTCCCCAAAACCGAAGAGACAGATGCATTGTAAGATACATTCAGCAAGCTGCCATTTTGCGTGACAGACAAAAGAACGCCGCCCGCTCCGGCATAAGAATAATCGGCTATGTCATTACCCGCGCCGCCATCCAGCGTATCATTGCCGGTGCCGCCAACCAGCGTATCATTGTCGAGGTTGCCAAAGAGCGAGTCATTGCCAAGCCCGCCGTTCAGCGAATCTGCGCCATCACCAAGCCCGGCCGTGGGCATAGCAACATAAAAAGATTGGCCGATGCCCGCGAAACTTGGCAGACGAGAGGTGGCGTTCGACGACAGCCCGGAGATGATAAAGGATGCCCCCGACGAGTTGGCGGGGCCAGCCAAAGACAATGAATACCAACCATCACCAAGGCTTGTGACGCTGAAATCACCCGCTTTCACACTCGACCCATAATTGCCGATAGCGCCAGTCGACAAATCAACATTCAGCCAAGCGTTAGCGTCCGTAATGACGTTACTCGTTACTTGGATCCATGGCTTCAGCGGATCAACTGCCTTGGCATAAATGGTGTATAAATAGTTTGAACCAGCGACCAGCCCTGAAGGGACCGCGACAATCGAATGCTGACTTGTGGCCAGCGTATCCGTCACCAAAGCGACACTGATGGCACTGCCGGTCGGCCCGACTGCATTCGTGTAGGTGACCGTTGTATTATTGAGGCTCCAGCCGGACGTGGAATTAGACAGCGCAGCCGAGAAAAGGTTTGGCCCCACATTGCCGCCCGATAGCGTATCATTGCCAGCATTACCAATCAGCGTATTGGCTGACTGGTCTCCGGTGATCGTATCATCATATTGCGAGCCAAGAACCTGTTCGAAATTGCGCAGCAGATCGTTCTCGGATGAGCCAATCGCTGCGGTTGTATAAACGGTCGTGTTCAGAGTGAGCGAGACACCAAGCCCGCCATTCAGATCCGAGTAATCAACAGTGTCATTATTCGCGCCTCCATCGAGCGTGTCATTGCCACGCCCGCCCTGGAGATAATTGACCATTGTATCGCCAAAGATGGAATCATTCCCTGAGCCGCCAATGACGCCTTCAAAATTACGGATTTGATCAACTTCACCCGTGGCGAAACTCACGCCGAGATAATTGTTGGACGTGATCGCAGCCAGAGACAGGCTCAAGCTACTCGTTGTATAGCTGTAATCAATGACGCTGAGCGGGCCCGATCCACCATCCAGCGTGTCATTTCCAAACCCGCCGAGCAGCGTGTTATTGCCGCCACCACCAAAAAGGATGTTGGCATTATCATCGCCAATGAGTGAATCCGCGCCGGACCCTGCAATCACACCCTCGATATTGGACAGAACATCAATATCGCCCGCCGCGACACTCACGGCAAAACCGCCCGGACCCGAGACATTGGCAACAGAGAAGGTAAAATTATCGGTGCGAGACGAATAATTGACAAGGTCAAGGCCCGCACCGCCATTGAGCGAGTCATTGCCAAGGCCACCCGTCAGCGTATCTGTGCCCGCCGCGCCAAAAATGGAATTGGCTCCGCTGTCGCCCACCAGAAAATCATTATAATTGGAGCCATTGATGTTCTGGATATTGACCAAAACATCCTGATCCGTCGCCGAGACAGAAACCGCATTCAAAGCCAATGAGACGGTGACGCCACCTTCGGCTTTGCTGATATAGCCGTAATCAACCGTGTTGAGTCCGCCAGCGCCATCCAGCGTGTCATTGCCCGCACCACCACGCAGCAGATTGGCAAAACTGTCTCCCGTGAAGGAATCATGGCCAGAGCCGCCATAAAGGCCCTGGAAGCCCGTCAGCGTGTCATTGTCGGTCGATGACACGGCTATTGTGAGGGGCGTCATGCCCGTGAGCGTCACGGTCAAGCCGCTGGTTGTGTAGGAATAGTCTGCAATATCAAATCCGCCAGACGTATTGCTGACGGTGGCACCGATCATCACATCATTGCCATCGCCGCCACGGAAGATATTGGCAACATCATCCGCACCTTGGATGGTATCGTTGTTTTTGGTCCCGAAGATATTTTCAATGCCCGACAGTGTATCGCGATCATCACCCGCCATGGTGACGCCGGTTGAGCCGGTATTATCAAGCACCACAGACAGACCTGTTGAGGTCGTCACATAGGTATAATCAGCCGTATCGGAGCCTGCGCCGCCAATGATCATATCATTGCCAACACCGCCTCTGATCTGATCATTGTCAGCGCCACCATCAAGCGAGTCACTGCCAGAACCGCCATACAGCGTGTCATGGCCGCCGTTGCCAATCAAAGTGCTGGCGTTTTGCGCGCTTGTGGCATCAAAAGCATTGTCGCGCTCATCGCCCTTGGCTGAGAACTTGTTGTTGCCCAGATATGTCAGGCTTTGTATGCCCCCGCCTGTCAGCTGCGGGAAATCTTCCAGCGTCGTGCCAACAGTGTCATCGCCCGCAAAGTCGACGACCGAGTCGCCTGGATCATCAATATAGTAGAAATCATCGGTGACGAGGTTGGGGTCTTTGAAATAAGTGTCAGCCCCGGCGCCACCGTTGAATGTGTCATTGCCGGCGCCGCCGATCATGCTGTCATTGCCAGAACCACCCATCAACGAATGGGGGCCCGTATCCGTTGAGGCATTGATCGTATCGGCAAAGTTGGTGCCAATAATCGTTTCGAAATTGGCAAGAGTGCCTGCGGCAGAGCCACCAAGGAAAATCGTGCTAGGCGTAGCGCCTCTCAGATTGATCGAAATGCTTGCATTCAGACCTGAAAAATTGAGCGCGTCGAAATTGGTGCCGCCATCATAAGAATCATTGCCAAGGCTTGCGACAACGGAATCATTTCCACCGCCCATGATAACGCGGTTGAACAAGGCATCGGTGATGACTGTATCTGCGCCACTGCCACCTGTGAAATTCTCAAACCCGACCACCGTGTCAGTATCGGTTGCTGAAAGTGTGACGGTTTGCGCCGCATTGGAGCCCAGCACGAGCGAGATCGTGCTGCCGCTGCCAGTGAAGTAGGAATAGTCGATCAGATCGCCCGTATTATTGCCGCCCGACAGGCAATCATTACCAAGCCCGCCGACAATCGTATCATTGCCCGTGCCGCCGGTGATTGTGTTGTGACCCGCATCGCCGCGGATCGAGTCATTGTTCTTGGTGCCAATGACATTGGCAAAACCCGACACCAAGTCGATATCACCCGCACCAAGATTGGCGGTGACCGTGTTCAAGCCATCCAGAACAAGAGTGAGGCCTGTAGCACCTGCGACATAAGAAAAATCAAGTGTGTCGCCGGCGTCACCGCCCCCATTGATTAGATCATTGCCAAGGCCGCCGCTGATTGTATCAGCGCCAGCCCCGCCCGTCAGACTATCGACCCCCGAATTGCCATCAATATAATTGGCGCCAGCATTTCCAATGATCGTGTCATCACCAAGACCGCCACGCATGCTGCCAAAATTGCGAACCTGATGCACTTCGCCTGCTGCAACGGAAATGGTCGCGGACGAGCCGAGTGCGTAACTGATCGCAACGTCTGTATAGGTGAAATCAACGAAATCGTTCGCATCACCGACCAGCGTGTCATTGCCCGCGCTGGCCGTAATTGTATCGTTGCCGAGGCCGCCCTCAATATAATTCGAGCTTACATTGCCCCCGAGGAAATCACTGCCCTGCGTGCCGATAATATTGCGGAAGCCGCGGATGATATCCGTTTCACCATTCGACAACACAATGGTCGAAAGGCCCGGGCTAATCTGCCAGCTCAGGCTTGCTGTTGAATAGGAATAATCAATCAAATCGCCGAGGTCGAAATTGCCCTGCGTATCGCCGCCCGAGAGTGAATCATTGCCAAGCCCGCCACTGATCGTGTCATTGCCGGTCAACCCAAGAATAGTGTCATCGCCAGCATTGCCAATGAGGCTGTTGGTCGAGCTATTGCCTGTCAGGGAATCATTGCCAGAGCCACCGAAGATATTTTGGATATTATTGACGAGATCGACCTCAGTGCCCTTGATGAAACTAACCGTCGTCGCACCTGTAGCAGTCGCGGTGATATCAACCGTCAAATTTTCATAGGAAATCGTATTATTGCCGATGCCGCCAACGATCGTGTCCTGACCCGTGCTGCCATAAATGAAATCATCATCGACATCGGAGCCGTTATCAGGCCCTGCAATGATCAAATCATTATTGGTTCCGCCATCTAGCGTGTCGTTACCAAAGCCGCCAATCAGCGTATCATTGCCGGCCCCGCCAAAAATTGAATCATTGTCGGTAAACGAACCAAGCGAAAGGGTCGAGCCGCCAATGAGCCTGTCATTGCCCGTGCCGCCGTCAAGCGTATCATTGCCATATGCACTATCAATCGTGTCATTGCCGCCCGCGCCCAAGATGTAATTATCATCATTATCGCCAAGGACTGAATCGCCGCCAGCCGAGGCAAAAATGCGCTCAATATTATAGATATAATCTGTCTTCGTGACGCCATTGACGACCGCATTAATCGTCCCTTGGGTCAGATCAACTGTAATGACGGAGATGGTCGATGCACGATAATCGATAATGTCATAGCCAATGTCGCCGTCATAAGTGTCAGCGCCACCTGATGCAAAGAATGAATCGTTTCCGAGGCCACCGCCCAGAAAATTGGCGTTCTCATCACCCCAAATCGTATCGTTGCCTGCACCGCCAATCAGCCCCTCAATGCCTGACAGCGTGTCCTGATCATTTTGCGCAAGAAGAATTGTCGAGCCGCCTGAGGTGAAGGCAAAAGTCGTGCCCGTCGTCAAATAAGAATAATTTACGACGTCAAAACCAGTGCTGCCATCGAGCAGATCATTGCCAAGCCCGCCCGAGACTGTGTCATTCCCGCCACCGGCACTTACCGTATTATCGGCAGCATCCAGCGCAATGGAATCGTTGCCGCTAGAGCCGATGACATTGCGGAAATTCGTGATGATATCTTGATCGTTGTTACCGGCCTTGGCCGAACCATTGACGCCAAGCGTAGTCGACAAAACAACGGTGACGCCAACGCCGGCTGAGAGGTAACTATAGTCGAGCGTATTATTGCCTGATCCACCATCGAGGCTGTCATTGCCAGTGCCACCGCTGACGGAGTCATTGCCAGCACCTGCCAGGACGGTGTCATTGCCGCCTGCGCCTGACACGGAATTGTCAGCCCCATCACCAACAATCGAATCTGACCCGCCGCCCGACAAAAATGATTTAAAGCCCGACACAACGTCCTGGTCATTGCTGCCAATGTTGAGGGTCGTGCCGGTATTGAGGCCAAGGCTGATCGTCAGGCCATTGGCCCAAGTGGCATAGGAATAATCAATCAGATCGCCTGCATTATTGCCGCCGATGAATGTATCATTGCCATTACCGCTGGCATCGGCTGACGAACCTGCAATCAGCGTGTCAGCGCCCGCGCCAAGATCGACGAAATTGGCGCGCTGGCTGGCGGTAATCGAATCGTTCCCAGCGGCCGCATAGAGATTGTTGAACCCGGATATTTGATCGATATCGCCCGCAGCCACGGAATAGGACGAAAGCCCGGCCTGACCGAGCGTGAAGGTCAAAGATCCCGTCGCGGATGCGGCATAACGATAATCAACGAGATCATCATCACCGACATTGCCGACCAGCAGGTCATTGCCTGCATTGCCGACAAACACATTCTTGATCCCGGCAGATCCCACAAGCTGATCTGCGCCCGATGACCCCAAGACATTTTCAATATTGCTGACCAGATCGACAGTGCCGCCAAAAGCTGCGGAAGCAACAACAGCCCCCGACAGAACAAGCGATACGCCATTTGACAGGCCCGAATAATCAAGTGTGTCGGTGCCGTTTCCGCCATCTATGCGATCACCGCCACCGGCCGATCCATAGAAAAAATCATTGCCTGCGCCACCAGAAAAATCATTGGCAATCACGGTGCCACGAAACGTGTCATCTCCTGAGCCGCCGATCGCGCCTTCTATTCCAGTCAGAACATCATTAGGGCCCGTTGCAAAAGAAACAGCATTGGTCGTGCCGTCAAGATAGAAAGACTGACCCGTCGACGTATAGGAATAATCGGCAATATCGAGCCCGGCGCCACCGACGAGCGTGTTATTGCCAAGATTGCCGCGCAACAGATCATTGCCTGCGCCGCCATCCAAATAATTATTGCCGGAATCACCACGTAACGTGTCGTTATAGGCCGAGCCCGTGACATCTTCGAAATTGACGAGCGTATCCTGATCGCTCGATGTCACTGAGGCCATCTGGCTCGTAAGATCTACAAAGACACCATTTGCTGCATAAGAATAATCGGCAAGATCACGGCTCGGATCATTGGAATCGCCGCCGCCATCCAGACTGTCGTTGCCCAGACCACCCAAAACCGTATCAGCAGACAGTCCAGCGGCAATCGTATCGTTTAGATTGCCGCCAACGAGCAGATTATTGACGTAGTTTCCGGAAATATTGTTGCGCGCATAGGTCGCCCCATAAACCGCGTCAAAACCAATGATTTCATCGATTTTGAATCCGAATTGACCCCTTGTAGAGCCGGGATTCAAATCAACCGTCAGCGCAATGATCGGTGTGGGGTCAGATGCTGAAACGAGATTACGATAAGACACAGCATCATAATCACTACCGCCCTCGACACCGCCAATGAGCGTGTCGGAGATCGTGCCGCCTTCAATCGTGTCGTTACCAAGACCACCACGGATGACGTGATTGACATCACCTGACAAGGTGATCGCATCATCGCCTGATGTGCCGTCAATGTTTGAAATATTGGCGAGCAAATCAATGTCATTTGCATCAAGCGCAACAGTGACGGCCCCCGCGCCAATCGCGAGAGACACCGTGAGGCCTGCACCACCGCTCTGCCGATAGGAATAATCGACGAAATTTGATCCGCCACCACCATCAAGCGTATCGTTGCCGATGCCGCCACTCAGCGTGTCATTCGCATCCCCACCGAGTAAGAAATTATCTTTGCTGTCACCCGCAAGAAAATTAGAATAACCAACGGCGCCAATGACATTTTGGAAATTTTTAATTGTTCCAAAGGCAGCGCCGCCTAGGTCGATGCTGCCATAATCGGTTAGGCTGACAGTGACGCCATTCAGCACATTCGCATAGCTGACCGTATTGATGCCTGCGCCGCCATCGAGGGAATCCGTTCCCCCCATGCCGTTGATTGTGTCATTGGCGTCGCCACCAATAAGCGTATTGGCACCATCTGTGCCCTTCAGATCATTGGCGCCCGTCTTCGATCCAATGGCACTCAGAAAATTGTAAACCATGTCGCCTTCTGCATCGCCACCCTTCTGGAGGTTTTGCAAAAGATTGATCGTGACGCCCTGTTGCGAGCTGTAATAATCGAGCAGATCTAAACCTGAACCACCGTCCAGCGTATCCGCGCCTATCCCACCGGCGAGCGTATCATTGCCATCCCCGCCCTTCATATAATTGGCAACATCATTGCCGCGCAGAAAATTGTTGCGGCGAATGGAGCCCACAATATCTTCGATCGACGCCAATTCTACAGACTGTCCCGGCGCGACCGATTGTAGGGTCCCAATACTCAGATCAATGGCGAGAGTTCCCTCCAAAGGATCAGAGGAAGACCCGCTATAATCGAGCATATCGATGCCGCCGCCACCGATAATCGTATCTCGTCCCGGATTTGAATTGGTGCCAAAGCTACCAATGAAAATATCGCGGAGATTGCCACCTTCGAGATAATCGCTGCGCGCTGAACCGGCGAGATAATTGCTCTGATCGAGCACGCCAATCACGCCCTCGAAACCTGAAATAACGCCAGCGGGATGGCCGTCGATTTGATATACTTGGGCGTTGAGATCAACCGTCGCGCCCTGTGTAAGCCCGGTGCGCTCGCGGAAGCTTATAGTATCAAAGCCATCACCGCCGGTGATTGTATCAAGGCCACCGCCATAGATGACGCTGTCATCGCCATCGCCACCATCAAGCTTGCTGCCGTCAGGTCCTGCGCGCATCGTATCATTGCCGGCCCCCGCAATGAATGTATCGGCGCCAGCACTCGACAGGATGGAATCATTCCCGCTCCCACCCTCGACATAATCATTGCCAAGGCCCGAGCGAATATAATCATCCTTCTCACCGCCATAGATTTGGCCAACATTATTCCCGGTGATGATCGTGTTGGTGTGATTGGTTGCCCCGTAAACAACGGCAATATTCTCAAGATGCTGGACCGCATTGGATCCCGTGCCAGCATCATCTGCAATCAATGTGACGTCGCTGGTCGAGGCGCGGAAATCAACAATATTGGTGCCGCCACCGCCGATATAGCTGTCCAAACCGGCAGAGCCGATGAACGTATCATTCGCACTGCCGCCGATGAGAAGATTGTCATCATCATTGCCGCCAAGATAATTGGCGAAAGCAGCTGCGCCTGTCACATTTTGAATGTTGCGTAGAACCGAGCCCGAAGCGGCACCGTCATTCGTTTGCGCGCTGGTGATCGACAGATCAACGCTGACACCTGCTGATGCATTCGTATAATCAACCGTATTGACGCCGCCGCCACCCTCAATCGTGTCTGTTCCACCGCCTCCATCAAACGTGTTGTTTCCGTCTGATCCAGTCAGGCTATCGTTAAATTTAGACCCAACGACATTTTCGATAACGTCTTTCAGCACGTCGCCACGTGCAAAACCGCCACTTGCCGTCTTGGCTCCAAGATTGATGCTGACCGCTGATTGCGAGCGCGAATAATTCAGCGTGTCATTGCCATCGCCCCCGGTGATCGTGTCTGCGCCCGCACTGGAATAAACCTTGTCGTCGCCTGCGCCCAGATCAACCGAGGAACCAGGCGGATTGGACCAGAGAGCGTAGTAATGTGAAAAGGTGCCCGGTGAGCCGGTTTCCATCTGCGAAGAATTATTGACCTCCGCCACGCCCAGCTGCAGATAGCCATCCCGATCGACTGAAATACCGGCCGTTTGATGAACCGAGGTGGTCGTGAGTTTCAGGGTTAATTTCGAAAAGAAACCATCCGCATCTGCGACTGACCCATCCGCGGGTAGAGCGTAGGTCAAACGGATAGTGACTGTTGCGCCCAGCTCATCGACGGGAATTTTCCGCCCCGTTCCTACCGCCTCGCCATTGAGTATGCTAGCCCAAGCCGGAAGGCCGCTGATGAAAACCGAGGTCGCTTTAAAATTACTAGGTGTGTTTGGTAGAATGACGACAATTTCACGGGTCGAACTACCACTCGCGGCCAGCGTTGGATCATCGAGATAGACAATATCATTATGCGCTGTTGTTCCGGTCACGGCGCGCGTCTGTGATTGCGCCGAATAAGAGGCGCTTCCCCCAGATGCCGGCCCGCCCGTCCCCCCATAATAGATGATGCCGTTCAGATCGTCAGGGTTTGATGTCGTCCGGCTCGTTGGGATGTTATACAATGAGGCAAGAAGCGACCCGGGATTTCCCGGAGGATCGATATAGATTCCCGAACCTGTATCCGTGCTGCTATTCGTATTTGTTTGCGAGCTGCCAGCCATGTCGGTTGACGAAACTCTCGACCCCCCGACAACGGGCTGTGCTGCGGCGGCGCCAGTTGTCGCGGCTGAATTGGCGAGCGCCGATTCTTCCAGGCGTGCGGGCTGAATTTTGAGGACGGGAGCCGGCGCGGAACTTTCCTCGTTACGGGCCTGCTGGCCCTCGCCACTGGCATCATCCTTCGACTTCACGTCATCGCGAATGTTCGAAATCGACGCCGTTTGATCGGTCAAAGTGACTTCAGTGACCGCACTCAGCAATTGCTGAGCGATAACGATCCGGCCATCGAACCGCAACAGCGGGGGGTGGGCTCCCGCGATAATGAGACCCAGATTTGGAAGAAGCAGCTTTCCGCCATTGGAAAAGGCAATAATAATATCGACATCAAGCGCAATGATGCGAACGGAATCGAGCGGGAAGTCAAAAGTAACTTCCGTTGAGCGCTCGATATCAACAACGCGCAATTCTCCCGCAGCGGCCCGCGGTATCACCACGACATCCACTTGCTTTGTCGAAACCCCGTTCGATGCACCAGGTAATTCGGGGGCGGAATCAACCATTCGCTAGAAAATCCATAAATGAACAACTTGAGATGTATACGCTCACACAAGTAAACGCGCGGACTCATTTTTAGTTCCGAATGCAACGAATCAGCGTTAACATTCACAAAAGGTGAAAACGCTCGAACTAAAACTCAACTTACTCATTTACTTCAGGGTCTTAAGCCACCTCTTCTGATCAACTGACGTAGAGGCACCTACTTCCCGCATAAAAAACCCTATTTGCTGATTAACACTGGCTCTTTTTAACCGCAATCAGATCACGCAATACTTTGACATAGTGAATTGCTCGCCTCATGATAAAAGCTGATTCATATTTTGCTTTTGGCCATTTGTTTTTCAAAAAATTATTACGAGGGCTCCTGTCTTGAAGACAACAATTCGAATCCAAGCGGTGCGGATTCTCTGCGCTTATTTTTTGCTGGCACTGCTCTGTATCTGGCAAAGCCACTTCATCATCGCAGGTATAGAAGCCAATCCTTACCTGAACCTGCTGATCATCGGCATTTTCGTGTTCGGCTCCAGCATTTCATTGCTGACGGTCTATAATCTACAGAATGATGTGATTGCTTACGACGCGCTGCAATCTGTCTATGAGGAAGCCAAGCAACGCCGCTTCGAAACACCAAGCCGCGAAACTCTTTTGGCCATTTGCCTCAAACCTGGCCGTGTCTATCGGTCTTCTCAATTGCTCGGGCCTGTTTTTGGCCTCACGATGGATGAATTGCTGCGCAGCCGTGAAATGCGCATCTCCGTCGCGACCATGCAAAATCTGATCTCGGCCATTGATGCACGCGTTGCCCACCACCGCTCTCTCAGCAATTACCTCACGAGCCTTTGCATCTTTCTAGGCCTGATCGGCACCTTTATCGGCTTGATGGAAATGGTGGGATCGGTTGGCGGTATTATCGGCGGGCTGGCCAATACAGAAGGTAATTCATCAGAGGTGATGAAAAACCTCCTGAAGAATCTCGAAGGTCCTTTGACCGGCATGGCGCAGGGCTTCTCGTCCTCACTCTTTGGTCTGTTTGGATCGCTGCTTCTCGGCCTGATCGCACGTTTCACCAATGTTGCCACTCACTCTATCCGCGAGAACTATGAAGCCTGGCTTGCAGGCGTTTCTCAGATCGAAAGTGATACGGGCGAGAACAAAAATATATCGGTTGGACAAGCCAGCTTCAACCCGCTGCTTCAGCGGTTGGGTCTGGCCTTGCGCAGCAATACAGAGCGTATGGAACAGCAGATCGAGATTGTTGAACGTATCAGCCGACAATTGGACCGTGTGGCAAGAGCTGAAAAACAAACGCTTGATGGCCTCGCCAAAATTGAGACCGTCCAGAATGATGTGGCCCGCCTGCGTGAGGATGTCAGCCAGGTGGCTCAACAGCAGCGCATTGGCATGTTGGACCTGTTCGAACAATTGGCACGCAGCGCGCAGGAACAGCATGCACTGGCGATGAGTGAAATTTCGACACTCAGCACCACGCAGAGACAGCTCATTCAAAGCACGACGCAATTGAGTGCCACTCAAGACAAGCTCAATGAGGGTCTCGACAAGCGTCATGCGGCTACAATGTTTGAAGTCGGTAAGATGGGAGAAGCGCAAATTGCATCCCAGCTTCGCCTCGACAATCTTGCAAGCGCTCAATCGCAAGCCGGTGAGCGGCAAGATCGTGACCGCAATATCATTCTTGGAGCTATTGAGAAATTGGCCGCGACGCAGTCGCAAGTCAGTGTCACTTTGTCCTCAGTCGCAGAAACACAAGCAAAGATCGCTGCGTCAGCACCAAGCCATGATGCAAATATCCTTGCCACTATGGACCGGATCGCCGCGGCCCATGAAAAGACCGCACAAGGTCTGGCTGCCTTGGCTGAAGCGCAGACCCAAAGCGAGCGCCGCGCTACATCTCGCGTAGACGGCCTAGGGGGAGAATTGGCGCGCCTCACGTCAATTCAAGAACAGGCCAATACGCTGCTGATCCGCGTTGCTGCCGCTCAAGCTGCCCAACCGAGCCAGTCAACAATGACAGCCATTGTCACGCAAAGTGTCTCGTCGTCTGTGGCAGAAATCGCACAAGCCCTTGATCGCTCGCTACAATCACTTGGCCATGAGGTCACGCGCCTCGCTGAAGAACAAAACCGGACTTTGGCAGCCATGTCGGCTTCGCCTGAGGAGGTCTTCAAACGCGAAATGCGTGAGATGAGCCGCACACTTCAGAATGGAATTAGCGTGGGCCTATCGGAGGTTGCACAAACTCTCGAAGCAAGCCTTGCCACTTATAGCGATGTGCTGCGCGTGGTCGCTGAGACCCAAGCAGATGAACGCCAAGTTCGCAAAGTTTAGCCCCTAACTTTCTGAGGTAATTATGTTTTCTTTTATAAAATCACTCTTAAACCGCCCGGGCATCAGCCATCGGCGTCACCAGCGTGTTGCTTGCGAACAAGTGGCGGAGCTTTATTTTCCTGACAAAAGGATCAGCCTGCATGGCATGGTGATTGAGGCCTCATGCGGCGGGGCTTTGTTTCGGGAAGCATCGCGCTTCATTCTTGATCGCCGGGATGAAAACGTCATTCTGAAAGCTGCGGGATTGGAAATCCCTGGCACCATCGTCAATGTGCGAGATGTCGGGTACGGTATTCTTTTCAATCAAGAGATTGATGAAGATACGATTGCGCGTCTGGTTGATGGACGTGACTTAAAGGCGGCGTGAAGCAGAAAAGTTTCTGGGGTTATACCTTCCGCGACGGATTCCTTCGCGGCAATTTTATGATATTGTTAACCGATTCGAATTGGCGATTTTGTCCGCTCGAATGTGTTGCGTAATTTTCTTTTTAATTCTTTTTCATAAGGTTTTTGATGAGCCCGTTTTTCTGCTTCATCCGTGGCAGGCTCATGTCTGCCGTTTCTGCTAGCGCCTGCGTCATCTTCTTGAGTGGTTGCTCTGGCATCTCGCTGCCTTTGCTCGGCTGCGACGATGCTTGCGATGAGCCTTTGCGTCTGGAAGCCTCCACAAAGGATATGACCGCGACAGCCGCTGATAAAAGCGTGACCAACAAAGGCGAAGACAAGCCTGTTGTGATTGAAGCAACGAGAGAAACGGGGCCATTTGGCTCTTTATCACCCGAGCTTTTCAACAAAATGGAAAAGGTCCCAGATGGCGCTTTTCTGCCGCGCGAGAACCGCCTCAAGGTTGGCTCTCTGAGTGAAGTGATCCGCAACGCGCTGAAGAACAACCCTCAGATTGGCATTGCCATTGCCTCGCGTCTGGAGAGCGAAGCCGCAGTGAATGCCTCCCGCGCAAGCCTCATGCCGACGTTGGAAATCAGCACAGCTTCAGGCCAAAATACATACGGAACTTTCCAAACAGTTGGGAAGACCAACTATTTTGACCACACGCATGCGCAGGGTGCCTGGCGCAGCGACCTGCGCATGTCCAGCAGCTATACGCTCTATGATTTTGGCGCGACCCGTTCCGATATTCAACGCTCCGAAAAGGCGCGTGACGCAGCAGCCTTGCGCAGCACTGTCTCGATGGAAGATGTCGCCTATTCGGCCGCGCAACTCTATTTGCTGGTTTTGCAAAACCGCGAACTGCTGGCCCTTGCAGAAGAAAATCTCGTCGCGCTGAAGAATATTTCGAATTTGATTGAAACCAATGTCCAGAATGGCAATGCCACGCAAGCCGATATGAAACGTGTGGAAGCGCGCGTTTATGATGCTGAATCAGCCAGAGCCGATCAAGAATTGCAGCTGAAGTCAGCTATTGAACGCTTTATTCGCGTGGTCAATATGCAACCCGGCGATCTGCGCCCACCGCCATCTTTCGAAGATCTATTGCCGCGCACACCCGCTTCTGCGTTGGATGAAGCGATGAAGAAGAACCCACAAATCAAAGCCAATGCAGCAGCAGTGGCAGCAGCACGCGCCGAAGTAGATGCGTTTCGCGCCAATCAATATGCGCGTGTCAGCGTGGATGGCTCGGCCCAGAACAAGAACTACCGGGGACAGACCAACAAATCAGACATTGATGTTTCAGCCTTGTTGACACTGACCTATAAAATTGCCGATGGCGGCCTCTCCAACGCCAAAACGGAGCAGGCGAGCGCGCGCCTGACACAAGCGCAGTTGAGAGAAGTAGATGGGCGCGAAGCGCTCGAACTCGATATTCGCCAGCAATATCTTCAGTTCCTGTCAGCCAAGGCCAAGCGTGAAGGCCTCTTGGAAGGCGTGAAAGCAAGTGACAATGCCCGAGCTCTCTACAATGAGCAGTTCAGCGGCGGTAAGCGAACACTTCTCGAATTGCTTGATGTTCAAAGTGCTTATTACAGTGCAAAATATAATTCGATCGTCAACGCGACCGATGTACGCCTCACAACCTTCAACATTCTTCGCTCGCTTGGTCGCTTGGGTGATAGTTTGATCGCGAGGCCCTGAGGGCCTAACTGCCAGACATGCGCTTCAGGACATCGGCCTTCGGGCCGTCTGCGACCACGCGCCCCTGCTCAATCCAGACCAGTCGGTCAACGAGACTGAGCAAAGCTGCGCGATGGGTGGCCACAACAAATGTTTTATCGGCAATAATAGGCTTCAACTCACGAACGAGCTGCATTTCCATCGTATTGTCCATGGAAGCCGTGGGCTCGTCGAGAAGGAGAGCGGGCTGATCTGCCAAAAGTACCCGTGCCAGCATGACGGATTGACGCTCGCCGCCTGAGAGCCGCTCGCCACGAATACCAACCCGCATGCCATAGCCGGACGGGTGACGTGAGGCAAAATCATGCACACCGGACACCAGCACCGCGCGGCGAAAGGCGTCCTCATCAACCTTGGTCAAACCAAAGCATATGGCGTGACGCAACGTATCGTCAAACGGCAGGGAATCCTGGCGCATATATGAGAAATGATGCCGAATTTGTTCCGGTGAATACTGGCGTGAATCTTGACCATCAAGCATGATTGAGCCGCTTGAGGGATCATGCAGCCGCACAAGCAATTTGAGCAGCGTGGATTTACCGCTCCCGGCGCGACCAATCAGGCCGATTTTTTCACCTGGTTGGATGATGAGATTGACGTCGGTGAGGGCCGCCATTTTTTCGGATGGATAGCTAAAGGAAACAGATCGCAGATCCAAAACGCCCGTAATCTTGCGCAGTGGCGCAGTCGGGTCGGCTGTTCCTTCCTGCGGGGCAGATAAAACCTTTTCGACAATCGCAACCGAGCCTGCCATTTGGCGCAATCGATGCAGAAAAACGCCCAACTGGCCCATGGGCGCCATCATGCGCCCGATTAACAAGGTCGAAGCTGACAGCGCACCCACAGTCATGGCGCCAGCGCCAATCTCATAGACGCTGACAATGATCGTCAGGACCATAGCGGCCTGCCCAATGATCAGCGCAGCAATACTCGCCATATTGGCATGCAACCGGCTCAAATGACCGGCATAGGCAGCCGCATCCGTCAGCCGCTCCCAGCGACGCAACATATGCGGAGCGGCATTGAGCGTCTGAATTGTCTCGCGGCCTGATGAGGCTTCGACCAGAATATTCGCCTGCGTGGTCATCAAGCGCGTCGATTCCCGCACCCGTGCATTGCTCCAATCAGCAAAAAGCTGAAAGCCCAAAGCGAGCATCGTCGCAAACCAAGGAATGATGGCGACCGGCCCCGCCAGCGCAAAGAGCAATATGCTGGCAATCACGAAGAAGGGGAGGTCAATCAGCAAAGATACAATCAAATTGGGGAGCAGCTGCGCAACACTTTCAATCTCGCGCAGGCCAGCCTGCAAAGAGCCACCCATGGTGGGAATAGTGCCCGAACAGGCCCTCAAAATGCGCGCGAAGAAACGCGCTTGCAATGTTGTCGTGACGCTCATGGCAATCGCATCATTGACCTTCATCCGCGAGTAACGCAGACCGAAATCAATGCCGAGCGCAAAGAGTATGCCGAGCGCCAAAGCCCAAAGCGTCTCCAACGCAAGATGCGGGATGACGCGGTCATAAACCGACATAGAAAAAAGCGGCATGGCAAAAAGCAGAAAATTGCTGGCCCCAGCCGCTAAAGCCAATTGCACCACGTTACCTCGATGGTGCTGCTTGATTTCATGAAAAACACTAGCGACTAGGCCAGCCGGTGGAGCCGGCGCATATTCATGCGGACTGGCGGCATCATGCGCATGGCCGTCAAGCTTGGGCCGGAGAAAAAAGATTGTTCCCGTAAAGGAAAGACGCAATTCCGGTTCGCGACACTCGAAGTGTACGCCGTCGCGGCGGCAGATAAAGAGACCATGAGCTGTGCGGCCGGTAATCACAGTCGACTGCCCATCGCGATCAAGAATCATACAAGGGAAGTCATTTGGTGTGAGCGTGGAAAGATCACGCTGCGCAAAGCTAACCTCAAGCCCTTTTGCCGCAGCAGCTCCCGCCAATTCTTCAGGCGTCGGAACGCCTTGGAAATGCGGCGTCTCTTCAGACGATAGGCCATGAAGAGACCAATCCTGTGCAACAGAGGCGACTGAATCGAGAATCGGGGAAGAGAATGTTTTTTCTTCAGCCTTCAGCGTAGCTGTTTCTAAAGGCTTATCCGCAACTTGGGGTGCTACGGATTCGACTTCTACTTGTTCTGACTTATCAAACAATTGCGAGTTCACTATTGGAGCTTCGGTAAACTCCGCGACAACGGGCGGCTGCGCCGCATCGCGATCAGCGTGCACCTCAGTTTGAGCTGATGGTTTTTCGACCACCCTGAGCGAGGTCATGTCTTCTCCGAAATCATCAAAAAACAAATAAAAAAATAGGCTGATCTCGACACTGAATCATGTCAGGACCGCATAGGCTAGTCTTAGCACGAAAAATGCTCCGCGACATCAAGCTTCGGGCAAGCTATCATTGGCGCATTGCTTTTGACGGATTCTTTTTGGGTTTTTTGAAATGACTTTTATGGATCAGAAAGAAGCTGAAGAGCTTATTCCCTATCCACGCCGCTGCGACCAGATTGCACGGGATGCGCATCGCATTTTTGTCAGCACCTGCACTGCTGGCCTAGCCATCCTCTTCCTGTGGGCCAATCTGACAAGCCTCGACAAAGTGACGCGTGGGCAAGGCAAAGTCGTTCCGCAATTTCAAAACCAGACCGTCCAGCATTTTGAAGGCGGTATTGTCAAAGACATTATGGTGCGGGAAGGCGACAAAGTAGATGCGGGCATGCCCCTTCTGCGGCTTGAGAATTCCTTCTCACGCGCAGAGCTAGAACAGACCCGCCTCGAAATTGCGGCGCGTGAACTGAAACTCCGTCGAGTGATTGCCGAAGCGCGCGGCAGTGGCTTCAATATTCCTGATGGATTGACAGGACATTCTCTTGTCTTCGCCCAACGCGAAATGAATTTGTTTGAATCGCGCCGTCGTGTTTTGGATGACCAAATGGCGATTGTTGAAGAACAACGGCGACAGAAGCTTCTTGAATATTCCGAATTGCAATCACGCACGTCCAATACGCAGCGTGAAAAAGCATTAGTCACCGAGCGCCTTGAAAATCTTCGCCGCCTGGCGCGCGTGGGTGCTGTTTCCGCTAATGAGCTTTTGGAAAATGAGCGCGGATTGCAACAAATTGATTCTCGCCTTTCCGACCTCGCACATGAATTGCCACGTGCTGAATCATCTTTGACTGAATTGTCGCGGCGCAGTTCTGAAATCGCAACCCGCTTTGCCACAGATGCCGAACGCGAAGCTGGTGAAGTCGAATTGCAATTGGCAAAATTCACTGAAGTGGCTTCCGCTCTGCAAGATCGCAGCACGCGCTTTGATGTTATTGCGCCCGTCTCCGGCGTGGTGAACAAGCTTTATGTGACCACTGTCGGCGGCGTCGTAAAATCCGGCGAGCCCTTGGCGGTGATTGTGCCGGCGGAAGCAGCCATTGCTGTTGAAGCGCGCATATCCCCCAATGACCGCGCAGAAGTCTGGCCGGGCCTTCCGGCCGTCATCAAAGTCAGCGCCTATGATTTTTCGGTCTATGGGGGCTTGAAGGGTAAGGTCATCGAAGTCTCGCCGGATGCTCTGCAAGACGAACGCGGCGCGCCCTATTTCCGCGTGCGGCTCGAAGCTGGTAGCGCCGATTTTGGTGCCGACAAGCCAGTGGTCCCGGGCATGGTGGCGGATGTGGATATTCTATCTGGCAAACGTACGATTATAGATGCGCTGCTGCGGCCTGTACGTCGCCTGCAAGAAAATGCGCTGCGCCAATAAGCTTACAAAGCGGGCCAAGAAAGATCGCGTTCCGAAATCACCTCTGGCTCAAATGGCCAATGAATTGAAAGTGCGGGATCGTCATAGCGCGCGCCTCGCGCTGCAGCAGGCACAAAGGGTGCATCCATCATATAAAGCAGCTCAACATCATCGCACAGAGTGAGAAACCCATGGGCTAAGCCCGCGGGGATGAGGAACCCCTCACCAGCTGTCAGCTCGCGTGCCATAAAACGCAAATCCCCACCATCTACCTTCGCGACCACATCAAAAATACGCCCGCGCAAGACATGCACAAATTTGCTTTCCACATGAGGCTTCGTTTGCCAATGCAGGCCCCGTAGCGTGCCTAGCTGCTTGCTGCGCGACAGACTCATCTGGAGAGGCGGAGAAGCAAAGCCCAAGCTCGCAAATTCTTCTAAGCCCCACAGGCGGCCGAAAGCGCCACGCTCATCTTCGCTATAATCAACTTTTATAAAATGAACGCCGAGATCCAAGGCTTCATGGATCATGCGCTAATCTCCCGACACGACAGATGCGGGATTGCGGTAACCATAGTTTTGCCGTTTAGACCAAGGCCAGCGAGCACTTTTTCAATCTCGATCGACAGATTCCACGGCAGAACCAAAATCAGATCCGGTTGTGTGGCAGCCATATCCTGCGGGCTGACAATCGGAATATGCGTTCCGGGCAAAAGATGGCCCTGCTTCAGCAGGTTCACATCCGCGACACATGAGATCAGACGCGCGGTCTCGCCAAGCGCGTTAAGAAATGTATTGCCTTTAGCAGCCGCGCCATAAGCCGCAATTTTTTTGCCCTCATGATCGGCCTTGATCAAAAATTGGCGAAAATTCTCCAGAAGCGCTTGAACCGACATCTCGAAATTCTGGTAAAAATCTTCTCCCTCGAGACCAAGCGCTTGTTCTTGGCGACGCAGAGCCACAACCGATTCTGTAACGTGCGTAACTTCTTGCGCATGACGAACAAAAAGCCGCAGAGAACCACCATGAATCAAAAGCTGATCGAGATCAGCCACAGCCAAACCATGCGCATGCAGCAAATGCTCGACTGCAATCAGGGAATAATAGGCATAATGTTCATGATAAATCGTATCGAATTGCAATCCGCGCACCATAGCAACAAGGTGAGGAAATTCAATGCTGATCAAACCACCCGGTGCGAGCAAATGCTTGATGCCTGCAACGAAATCATTCACATCAGGGACATGTGCGAGAACATTATTGGCAATGATGAGATCTGGCCGCCCCCGAGTCTGACTGATCTCATCAGCGAGGCTCATGCCGAAGAAGCGGCTAATTGTTTCGACGCCTTTTTGCTGCGCAAAAGCAGCGAGATTTGCGGCAGGTTCGATACCTAAGCAACGTGTGCCGACGCGAACAAAATTTTGCAAAAGGTAGCCATCGTTCGAGGCGATTTCGACGACGAATTTTGGCTGATATTCGCGGACCATGCGCTGAACAAATACACGCGCATGCTCAACAAAACTCGATGACATGGACGAGAGATAGGCGTAATCGCAAAAAATTGCTTCAGAACTGGCCAGATACTCAAGCTGGACGAGGCGACACGAACTACAGATCACCGCACGCAATGGGATATGCTGCTCATCATCGTGAGCAACTTGCGGCCTGACATAGGCATTGGCGAGCGGCTGCGAACCCAGATCGCAAAACACGCCGGAGAAGCCATGCCCGCAAGCCCGGCATTGAGAAATTTTTGTCCAAGAGACGGGCGCGGACACTTAATCGCCATCCATCCAAGCGACCGCCGCGCGCTCAAAGTCATGCGCAAAAACTTCCGGCTGTCCGAGCGGATGGCTCGCAATCTGTGTTCGCGCCTCTTTCCGGAAGCGATCTCGCCACGCCTTGTCTTGCGCCAATCTGGCTGCAATCGCGATATAGGACTCACGACTATAGGCCACGAGATCTGGCAATCCGCTATTCATCAAATTGGAATAAGAGAGGCGCTCATAAAAGGCTGTACCCGCCAAGGTAACAACCGGAACACCCATAAACAGGGTCTCGCAGGTTGTTGTGCCACCCGTTTGCGGGAATGTGTCGAGCGAAATATCCATATCATTATAGTGGCGCATATGCAGACCACGGATCGGCACGAAGAGGAGACGCTTTGCATCTACGCCCTCAGATTCAAAGAATCGCGATAGGTTGCGCCTGAAACTGGGTGTTCCGCCTTCTGGCCTGACAAAAAGCAGTCTTGAATTAGCTGTATTTTTCAAAATCTGCGCCCATGTGCGCAGAAGGATTGGATTATATTTATAGGGATTGTTCATCGTGCCGAAGGTCACGAAACCATTCCGGTCCTGTGCAGATTTTTCGGCAATCTCGGGCAGCTCACCAAAGCCTGGCTGTTTGAAACAAACCCAGGAATGAGCAAGCTCAAATGGTTTCTCGAGAATGAGATTTGTGAAAGCTGGGCGCAAATAAGGATCAACCAAAAGTCGATCAATGGTTTCAAGACCTGCAGAATGCGGATAGCCAAGCCAGCTCGCCTGACGCGGCGCTGGCCGCCACGACATAACATCCAATTTGTTCATATGCGTCGAGCCACCAAGCTCAAACAACATATCGAGATTATCATTCGAAATGAGAGCAGCTGCATCACGATTGCCGATGACAGGCTCGCGCCGGAAATGATCAACATGTCCGGCAATCATGTCTTGCACATGATCAGGCGCGGACGTTGACCAGGAATAGCAAAAGACTTCGAACTTGCTGCGATCCAGCTTTTCAAGAAGCGGCCAAGCGAAATAACTCACCGGATGATTGCGCAAATCTGATGACATGATGCCAAGCTTGATACGTGCGCGCCCCGTCACAGCCGGACGCGGCGGCAAGGGTGAGGCCGCCGCATGCTGGTCCATCTGACGGCCGCACATATTGTGGCACTTCAACAGATGAATGCGATCTTCTGGCGTCACCACCTGCCCCATCATTGGATGGAGGGCTGCAGCCTGCCCTTTGCGTGCCCAATCAGTACAAAGCGCCTGAAATGAACCCAGCTTGGCGAGATTGTCGAAATCCACGACGCGCGTCAGAATTTCATGAATTTCTTTCACTTTGTCTTTTGGCTTGCCGACCAGAGCAAGTGCGCGCAAAGCAAGATGATAAGCTTCCTCGATGAATTTTGGTTCATCTGGACCACGTGTTCTTTGCAAGCGATTGGCTAGATCAACAATAGCCTCGAAATCTTGTGGCGCGCGTTTGAGAACTTCGCGATAAAGAGCTACCGATTTTGCACCATCTAAGGCTGCAACTGTATGTGCCATTTCACGCCAAACAATGAGACTGTCCGGCGTTTCTTTCGCCCGTTCGCGCAACCAATTCAATAATTCACGATGCCGGCCCTGACGGCGCTCGATCACCGAACGCAAGCGCACGAGACGATCTTCGCAACCGAAACGTTCGAGATAGTGAATGGCAAGATCAAGCGCTTCTTTCTGGCGCGACATTTCCTCCAGAAACCAGGACAGATCAACAGCTGCATCAATATCATCGGGCAAAAGCTGAACAATGGCGCGCAATTCGCGCTCAACGCCGGCGAAATCTCGCAGACGGCGTAAAGCGACACCATAAGCGCGCCGGAATGACACATCCTCGGGTCGCTTTTGCGTGACCTCTTTCAGAAGTTCTGCAGCTTCTTCTGTCTGACCTTGAGGCAAGAGCAAGCGTGCGCGCTGTCCTGCAGCATCAAGCCAAACTGGAGACCCTTTTTCTGCAATGGTCAGCGCTCGCGAGAAGCAAATAGCGGCCTCACCATGCCGCCCCAAATGCAGCGCCGCTTCACCCAGCAATTCTTCGAGCTGCGCATCCGTGCCAAAACCCAAGCCTTTGCGGCATAGGCTTTCCGCATCACTCCAACGCGATTGTGCCAAAGCCAAGCGCGCGTCCTCAGCTAGGGCGCTACGCGGATCAAGTGGAAGATCAGATATGACGGGCCTGCGTTTGGCAGGCGCAGATTTTTTCTGCGACAAAGCAATGACCTGAATGAAAAATAAAAACAGAAAATGAAAACGCGCTGAAACTAGGACGGCGTCAAAGCCTGATCAAGCAAGGATACATGCATGCCCACATGCATCAACACCTGTTTGACCGCAGCGCGCCCCGCGCTTACGCTAAGTCATGCGTAACTTGCAGATAAACATGCCTAAATCATTTCTGCTCTCACTGCTTATTGCGGGTGGCTCGACATCTGCTTCAGTAGCAGGTGATCCGCGTCTGTGCGCTATGCAGGCGCGTGACTATGCCAATGTTATGGCCCCGCGCACGGGCGCGCCGGCGCTCAAACAACCCCCAGGCCTCCCCACGCCCAACCAGCGGGATGCGCGCCCAGAGGCCATGCGCATGGTCCCCAATGACGATGCCTATCGACGCGCCTATGAGGCCTGCATGAGCCGTGGCTAGGCCGCATGACGGAAATTGGCAAAAACCACCTCACCGCCAATCAGACGTTCAAATCGCTGTTGGGCCTCATTTACCTGCACCGGATACCGCTCCCTCGTCTAATATCTTTGGCCATGAGCGCCGGAATCTTCCCTAAATGGGAAATTTGGTAGCTAAAGCATAACCTTTTTAAGCCGTTACTATACCGGAAGCCTGTCCTCTGCCTGTTTTGCAGGGTGTTGGCCTCGGCCCGGCGCTCGCCTGGCGTGTTTTGCGTTCCGGGTTTGTGCGTCCATGGCTCATCCGCTTGTCGGAAAATACGAAACAACCGACCTTACGGCGCTTTCGCCGGAGGATCGGGTTTTCGCGCGCACCGAAATCAAAGACGCACTATCTGGCAAGAGCAAGGCGAAACTGAGCCCTGAAGACCGCGTCATCCTCCTCCGCCTCTGGATGGAGACGTTCGAGCGTGCGGCCCAGCCTGCGACGGCGGCGGAAATTGCCAATGGTCCTGCGCCAGCTGCACCGCACGCAAAAGCACCCGTCAAGACAGCCACGCGCCGTATGCCCAGCGTGTCGTTTCCAAAGTTTACGACCATTCGCGCGATCTTCCGCGCTCTTGCTATTCTGCGCTTGCCTGACCTCATCTTTATCTGCTGCTGTGCGGCGGTCACATCTACTGTCATCTATCTTGGTGCACACACCCTGAAAGAGGCGCACCGTATTGAAGATGTAAAGCGTGAAGCTGAAGCTCTTGTGGCTTGGATTAAAGAGAATGGCGGCGACAAGCGAGCGGCAGAAAACTTCCGGCCCGCGGCATGTATCAAGACTTCGGGCGAAAACTGGAATGCCTGTCTTGCCGCATTGATCGCCGAAGGCGGGCCTTTGGCAGATAAGAAAAGCCACTTCGATAACAGCCGCAATTTTTTTGCTCCAAAATGCGATATGGGCAATCCCGATACAGTCGGGACAATCATTATTGAACGGGGTGCGGTGCCACTTGGCTCAACCTCGCTCGCCTACACTGCCTTTGATGGGACCGAAAGCATTGCCAAAGACCTGACGCTGCGCATCATCGTCTGCGGGCGCGGCTTTCACCTGATCAGAGTCGCAACCGATTTAACCTTCTGAAGGATGACGCGATGAGCACCCCGATGAAGGACACAACAACTGAGAGCACAGCCGCAACAACAGCGGCTGCGCCAAAAATAGCAACCACAAAGACGCAAAAATCGGCGGGGAAGCCGCTGCGTCGTATCATTTATGAATGGCTCTACAAGCCCAAAGATGGCGTGCCGACCAGCAAGAATTTTGAAAATTATCTCTCCATCCTGATCATCGCGAATGTCGCTTGCATGATCTTGGAGACGGTTCCGGCGCTCGCCCCTTATCTGCGCTGGCTCCACCTGTTTGAAAATATCTCAATCGGCATCTTCACAGCCGAATATCTCATTCGCTTGCTGATCGCGCCAGAAGACCCGGAATTCAAAGAGACCAAAAATCCGCGACTCAAGTACATTTGCTCGTTCTTCGCCATCATCGACGCGTTGGTGATTGTGCCCTTTTTCATGGGCTCAATGGCACCTTTCGACTTGCGCTTCTTGCGTATTTTGCGCCTGCTCAAACTGCTGCGCATTCTGCTACCAGCCTTAGAAGAATTTCGTCAGCTAAATGTGGGGCGCACCTTCCGCCAGCGCATCCATGCACTCGTCTTCCCAAGTCCTTATGGTGGACAATTACAAAATTTTTTCGATCTCTTCATCGTGGTTTGGGTGCTGATATCTGTTCTCGCCATAATTCTGGAATCCGTTGATTCAATCCATTACAATCTGTCGGTCGAATTTATTGTGCTCGACGCTGTTGCCGTGCTCGTCTTCTCATTTGAATATTTAATGCGTCTCTATTCCTGCGTCGAAGAACCACGCTTTCAACGGACTTTCGCTGGCCGACTGAGTTATGCGACTAAACCTGTCGCTATTATCGATTTTCTTGCGATTATTCCGTTTTTCTTGGAAGTCTTCCTGCATCATTTGATCGACTTGCGCTTCTTGCGCTCGTTCCGCTTGATGCGCCTTTTCAAATTGGCGCGTTATACAGGCTCAACAAATACGCTCTTTGCCATCCTGCGTCGCGAAGCACCAATTCTGGCGACAACGGCTTTTACACTTATGCTTCTTGTCGTGCTGGTCGCCAGCCTTGGCTATCTTTTCGAGCATGAAGCGCAGCCAGAAAAATTCGAAAATATTCCGACATCCATCTACTGGGCGGTGATCACGCTGGCGTCAGTTGGTTATGGCGATATTTCGCCTATTACTCCACTGGGCCGGATGATGACGACATTGATGGCACTTATCGGCCTTGGCCTGTTTGCTATCCCAGCATCCATTCTCTCATCGGCCTTTACCCAAGAGCTGCAATCGCAGCGCCAAGCCATCGAGAACCAACTTTACGATATGCTGGCCGACGGCGTTCTGTCGGATGAAGAGCTGGAAAATGTCAAAGTGCTCGCCAGAAAAATGAATATGTCGGAAGAGCAACTCGAGATTTTGATCGATAAAGCCAAGCGCGAAACCGAGGAACGGGCGCGCAATGATATTTTTATTCCTGCCGATTATTTGGTTGCTCATTCAAGCGTTGCGGCAGCACAATACCGTGTTCTCTTCGAGCAGATCAAACGTATCGCACATTTGCCCAACGCCGCTGACGTTTCGCGGCACCTGTTGACCAGTCATAATGTCAGCGATGTTGAGCGTGATCTCTGGCATGCCCTGAACGGGTCGAAGGACAAATCGGGTGGAGTGGCGGAACCAAAACCGGCGCCCAAAAAGAAGAAGAAACCGCCAAAGCCGGAACCTTCACCGAGCTCGTAAAGATAAAGGGTGAGCCATTAATTCCGGCAGCTGTCCTCAACGACACTGCCGTTGCCATAGAAATAGCGCACCCATTTCTCCCGGCCGAAAAGAGCGAGCGCATCTCGCTCTCCAAAATGCGCCTGCACAGAGGTCCAAATCAGGGCACCATCTTCATCCACCTGTGTGCGCTTGATCTTCCAAGGCGGCGCAAATTGCGGATTGGTATTGGTGAAGGCATTACGGCCGGCATCATAGACGACGAGGTAAACGCCCTTTTCACCGCGACAGGTCATGCGAAATTCTTGCGCTCCCACTGCGGTGCTCATGATGAGCGTTGCAAGAAAAATGGCGCAAATTCTCACGTAGAGCCCCTCCCAAATCGGTTTGCCTATATTGCTTGGCTGGGCCTTAGGGTCAATGTGCCCTGATCACACTCATGCGATAGGTGTGGCATGTCGTATACCCCAAAACCAGCATGAGCATAAACAGGATAAGGAGGCCGCTCGGAATAGAGCCCGAAAGAAGGGCTGAAGCGAACCCCTGCTGCCGCAAATACAAACATGCGCCTAGCTTTATGATTTAATCGGCTATCAGAATTATGAATTCTCTGAACCAATCGATGGCGAAATCGATCATCTCCAAAAAGAAAGAAAAGCCCCGCTATGCCGGGCTTTTTTATTGGCCTTCCGAAATGCCTTCGCGTGCCGTTTTGTTGAAGACGAAACGGCCAAAGGCAAGGCCGATGGCGCAAACCAAAGCCACTAGCACAAGGGCCACCAAACCCGTCTCCGCGGAAACAGAAAGCTGTGTCGGCAGATAGTTCATGACCGTCTGCAATTGCCGCATGTCCCAAACAACTTTGGTAATTCCGAAGCCAACCGCCAGACTGACGAGAGCGCCGATTACAAAACCAACCAGTGATGGCGCGATCACATTGGGCAGGAAGAAGCGCACCACCGCACCCGGGCCTGCGCCACGGATACGCAAGAGCCCGAGCGTGCGCCTATCCTCGACATAATTGGCATAGGCCACCGCAAAAATACCGATGAAAGCAAGGATCAACCCGCCGAAGAGATAAATCTGCACATTCTGACGGGCAAGAAAGATGAACATATCCGAGCCCAGTCGCGCGATCTCTGTCTGCGCATCACGCAAGTCGAGCGGTTGCACCCCGATTACCTCGGAAACACGCTGACGCAATGTGTCTGACGATGTGCCGGGCTTGGCAACAATCATCAGAACAACACGCGGCAACAGAATATCGAGATTATCAAAATGCCGATTGGTAGCAGATGCCACAAGATAGGGGCTCGAAGAAAAGAGATGATTGAGATAGTCAACACGCGCGCTGATAAAGCCTTCGCGATCATTGACCGTCTTTAATGGCAGACCCGGCAAGAAGCGCAGCGATCCACCAAAGGGCGCGCGCTCCATTTGCTGCGCGACATTGCGACCAATGGGCATCGGGCCACCAATTGCCCGCTTGTAGAATTTGGTCACGGATGACGAGGCCAGGATCTCATCTTTCGGCAATCTCGCGATGAGCGGATCAAAATTTTCGCTCTCGCCCAAACCCTGCTCTGCATGAACAGCAGTTCGATAGGCCAGTGCATCACCTAAGAGATAGATCGGCAGGCCGGAGAAGCCACGGTCGGGCATGTAAACGCCCTCCGTAATCCCCTCGACCATATAATCAACACTTTGGACACCCGCCTGCCCTTTGATCTTTTCAACAAGTGGCAAAAGGCGCTCGTTCAAAACCGCCAAGCGTTGCTTCATACCGCCCCGCGATTGCGCTTCGGCCGGCATGAGATCAAGCGCATTCAGTGTGACTTGCAAATCAGAGCCCAATTGCGCACGCGCACCGCGCTCTGTCTTGTTGTCAAAGACCGCCGTCATGACGGTGGGATAAAGCGCCAGCGTCGACAACATGGCGACAATAAGCAGGAAGGATGCCGCGCGATGGCGACGAATGCCCATATGCTTGAGCGAAGCAACACGCAAAGGCCCGGCCAGCAGATAAGTTGCTGGCGCCATAAGTTTTGTCATCACGCCTTCCCGTGAGGCAATGAGGCTGACAAAACCATAAACAAGCAATGGGAAGGCAATAAAATCGAGCGCGCGGTCAGCCTCAAAAATCCATGGGCCGGTGATCACATCGCTCAAAGACCAGCTGCCAATCCAGCCTGCCAATTTGATGAGTCCGATTGTTAGAGCCACCGCCTGCAAAAAGCCGAAACGGGTTGACGATGCGCGCGCCTCAAAGGTTGCAACACGTCGAGAGGCTTCGAGCGGTGAGACACGCGAAGCCTCACGCACAAGCCGCCAACCGCTCATCAGAGCAATGATGATGCCGATGACGAGAAATGCTCCAAGGTAAAGCGGCTCTTGAATCTTGAGCGCCAATTCAAGCGTCGGCAGGTGCCCCATATAGAGCCACATGGGCAAAACAGAGCCCAGAACAGCGCCAACAAGGCCGCCAAAAATGCCGCCAGCACCAATAGCGGTAAGCAATGTGCGCGCAATATCGGCGCTCTTCACACCACGTAGGCGCAGGAGGCCCAATTTACGCCGCTCGTTGAGAAGAAGCAGGCTGGCGAGATTGCCGAGCAAAATGCCGGCAATGATCAAAAGCGGCAGCGAGACTAGCAAAGCGATTAGTGCAATTTTACGGGCAATATCGGCCATGCGCATGAACATGGCGCCGAGATTATGATCGACCGCCGCGCTTTGCGTCATGTCCTGGACGTCATCTGTGATCAAAGATCCGGTGCGCACGATCCGCGTCAGAGAACCATCAATATCCCAACCAGACACCAGCTTGTCACGATTGATCCGCGCCAGATGAATCACTTCCGGAAAATATTTGCCGGGATCGCCATGCACGTCGGCATGATCGTGGACATGAATAATGCCGCGTGAAATGGCATCGAAATCATCAAGCCGCTTGAAATTATAAGGCGTGA
>Ga0209400_1000654_pt1 | contig 29999 bp, 46 predicted proteins | sample M_130807_EF_Meta_FD_187313 | JGI IMG/M metagenome (GOLD analysis project Ga0209400, IMG submission 187313) | Freshwater microbial communities from Lake Montjoie, Canada to study carbon cycling - M_130807_EF_MetaG (SPAdes) (version 2) | ecosystem: Environmental > Aquatic > Freshwater > Lake... | reverse complement strand
AGAATTACTAAAGACCTATAGCTTAAAGTCAAAAGAAAACAACGGTGCGAATAGTTTGGTTAGAGATCATATGTACGGGAGAAAGGCAGGGTTTAAAAACGAGGTCTTTCCTGAATTACTCAGGCATCCTGCCAACTGTCAGATCACAACCCACTCCAGTAATGTTAAGAAGTCAAAGTCCAACAACGACTGTGTAATAACATTAGAAGAATTATTCGATAAGATATTGAATTGGAAATACAAGTACAACGAACAGTCTGAATGCTTGATCCTAATTGAAGGTTATAGAAAAGGACTGAGATACAAAAAAGAAGACTACATACAAAAATATTATAAACATGAAAATTGAAATTAAGAGTTCCGGGGTGCACAGTCCTAGATTGTGGTTCACCTCGGACACGTAGCTCACTACTCGCATAGCAATATTTGTAGAGCTACTACAAAGTGGAACCAAGCCGAGAACTTAACTAGAGACTTCAAGTCATTAAGTCATATGAATGATACATTGGTAAATAACATCAATGAGATTGTACATGAAAATGATATTCTTATTCACTTAGGAGATTGGTCTTTTGGAGGATTTGAAATGATTGAGGAGTTTAGAAACAGGATCAATTGTAAGAACATTCACTTAACATATGGTAATCACGATCACCATATCCGAAGAAACAAAGGTGATATTCAATCTTTATTCACTTCCACTCAGGATTACTTGATGATTGACCTTAGAGTAAAACATCCAGGTAACAAAATAGACAGACATACTTTAATTTGTTGCCATTATCCGATTTGTTCATGGGACGGGATGAATGAAGGAAACATTCACTTACACGGACACGTACACTTACCACCGAATTTGAGAATTGCTGATGGTAAGGCTATGGATGTTGGTGTTGATGGGAATGGAATGTATCCTATTGAAATTCACGGGATCTTAAACCTTATGAGAAATCAACCAATTAAAAAATTAACATTGCCTAAAGATCATCACGAGAAAAAACTATGAAACAAATACTCCTATTACGCGGAACACCAGGTTCAGGTAAATCAACATTAGCTAAAATGATAGTGAATAAAGACTATTGTCATAAAGAGGCTGATATGTTCTTTGTTGACCGAGATGGTAACTACAAGTTTGAACCATCAAAGACTAAAGATGCACACAAGTGGTGTCAGGAAGAGGTTGAATTTCTAATGATATATAAACACTCACCAATAGTTGTTTCCAACACCTTTACTCAGGAATGGGAGATGGATGCATATTATAAGTTAGCCGAAGAGTATGGTTACCAAGTACATTCAGTCATTGTTGAGAATAGACATGGTGGTGTAAACACTCATGGTGTACCTGAAGACAAGTTAGAAGTAATGAAAAATAGATTTGAAGTGAAGTTGTAAAATGGAAAATAATAGATAAAATGAGTAAAGAAAACAAAAATTTCAAATTAGGTGAAAACTCGACATTGAATATAGCCGATGTTAGTATCAGTTTATACGAATTCACTATGACTAATAAAAATGGAAAAATTACAAAATCAACTATACCTTGTGATGATTGGTTACATGCTAACAGAGTTAAGACAGAATTACTTAAAAGTAAAAACTTGTTAAAAGTTGATTTTGTTGGAGTATAAATTACTACTAACGGTTGAGAATATGTGTTCGTTTAAATGACACATATTCTTTGTTATATTTAGGTTTTTAAAATTTATACAAATGATAGAAATAGAAAAAGGACAACTGACTTGGATACCAAAAATTGTGATATTTGAAGGTAAAGAATATTCCGCACCGCTTGATTTACTACCAATACTTGCATATAGAACTATGCTTGAGTTTTTGGTTGAACGAAAAGAAAATAAATTTTAAAAACTTGAATATAACTAGGATACACACACCACTCTAAGGTTGAGTTTCTTAACAAATCTTAAAATTTAAAATCAAGTTTTGTAAATCAAAATTCAAAAATACTTTTCTAGAAATAGATATCCACTCAAATAACCCAATCGTGTTATTCTCAATCGGGTAATATATTTATTAACAAATGTGTAACATAGTATGGGAAAAAATTTTAATACACGAAAACAGATATACAACTCTATTAGAAAATATCTAAAAGAAAATACTTATTTAAGTTATGATGAATTAGATTTAGATTCTTTCACTAACCGGTACATTGTTGGTCGGTGGTTTAGTTCAGAAGATGACGCTAATGAATATCTTGAATCTGTTATAGGTTACTCAAATGGTAAAAATATAAGTGATTTTTTAGTGGTGAGAGATAGTACTGACAATACTCTCAAACCATACAGAATTTATCCTATTCCCTCAAATAATGAACTTAAAAGGAATGAAGCATCTAAATTTATCAAAAAACATGCGATATTATCATCACCTGATTCAAGATATGTAACACACCCTTTGTATGCTTTTGTTGAATATAAAAACATAGATAAGATAAAAGAGTTTGGTGTTGAATATCGATTCAAACCACTGAAAGAATTAGATTTGGATGGGGCTCTTAGTAGGTTTATTAAAATGAATGGTCACACTAATACTTTTTACGGAAAAAAATTATCCTTATACAATTATGACAAATTTGATGTTTTAGATGAAAATAGTATGCAATTAACAGATATAAAAATAATAAAAGGAAAAATAGAAGAATTGTTAAATCGTTTTAATAATATATTAGGTACTGATTATTTTATAACTAAAACCTTTGTAAAAGAAACAGATAATAGCATAAAATTAGGTTTATTGAATATGTTGGACGATAAAAGGTATGACCCAAATGTAGAATTTAAAAAAAGATATGATGAAGTTTCTTTTTTAATAGATAGAGGGGACGATGAAGAAGAATTTTTAGCGGCTATAGAAATGGAAGATATTAATAAACCTAAAATGAAGAAAAACAATTAAAAAGATTTTATAACTGAATTTATTTTGAAACACGAATACAACATTGTGTATAACCCAATCGTGTTATTTTCAATGTGACGATATATTTATTATCATGGAAAATTACGAATTTAACGAAGACGCTTCCGGTGAAGGTGGAAGAAGATACAAAAAAGATACGACTAAAAGAACGTTGGGTACTAGTATTTTTAATGGTGCGTATCTAGCCGATAGAATTGCTAAATTATTCACCTCAGATGATATAACGGAAGAAGGTGTAAGAACGGCACAATCTTACGCATTATATGTTAAAAAGGGTAGAATTGGTTTGAACTTTGATTCGATGGAAGATAGAGAAGAAACTATGAATGCAAATCTTCCAGAGTTAATAAAACAATCATACAGAATTCTTCATGATCCAAGAGACAATGGTAACAAAATGGAATTCACATATAGTATTAACATAGATAGAATTTTCAAAACGAAATTTACTATCTTGATTAATTTTGAAGATAAGAGGTTCGAATTAGTTGATGGTGAGTTTGTGTCAGAATGTTTTCCAACCTCAATGGACGATGAAAGTGCGATTTTGGATGACAGAAATACTTTAATTAATTTTGAAAACCAAAAGTCGTTTAAAAGCTTTTCACCTGATATGAATATGTTATTATCACAATCTAGTGGTGGTGTGAGAGTTGGTTCATTTCTTAACCAGGAAATACAATACGAAATAAGTAAGTTAGTAATAGCATTTTTATTGAGAATGTTTTCCACACAAATAGTGCAGTGTGATGAGGTAAGTAATAAATTTGACAGAAAACGAACACCTTTCAATAAAATAGGTGAAGGATTTTCACGAATGAAAGAACTGATGAGATTATTTAGTTAAAAAAAATAGAAAAGGTTTGGAAACAAACCTTTTTTTATTTATCTTTGTACCTATGAATACAATATTACAATCTTATTTAGAAAAAGGACTACTTTATAATCAAGCCCATCCTACATTAGACCTTACAATATGGAATTACTGCGAAAATGTGCAATTTCAAGGGATGTGGGATGACATTACATTGATGTGCCGAGGTTTGGTAACCAACTCTGATGGTAAGATTATTGCAAGACCATTCAAAAAATTCTTCAATATTGAGGAAGGAAAACATACCCCAACTTCTGATTTTGAAGTCTGGGAGAAAATGGATGGTTCATTGGGATTATTGTTCTACTATGATGGGAATTGGGTTATGGCAACTCGTGGTTCATTCACTTCTGACCAAGCGGTGAAAGGTATGGAAATGTTATCTAACTACGATTACAACAAATTACATAAAGATTACACTTATTTATTTGAGATAATATATCCTGAAAACAGAATAGTTTGTTCTTATGATTTTGAAGATGTTATATTACTTGGTGTGATAAACACTGAAACTGGATATGAGGTTGATTTGTATGGTGAAGGTGTTGACGTTAGATTGAAGAACTTAATCAACAATCTCGGATTTAAAGTTGTTAAAAAATATGATAGTATATCGGACTATTCAGTATTAAAACAAATGGTTAGAGACGACGCTGAGGGTTTCGTTGTCAGGTTCTCCAATGGGGACCGAATGAAGGTTAAGGGTGCTGAATATATTCGTCTTCACAAGATAATGACAGGATTATCCACAACTTCGGTTTGGGAATGTCTATCAAAGGGGGATGACCTATTAACAATCATTAAGGATGTTCCTGATGAATTCTATAATAAAGTTTCATCATATTCCGAGGAGTTAATAACTTCATACAACAACATCAAAACCAAGTGTTTGGGGTTATATTCCGAATATAGATATGGTAATGAGGATTTGGAACCAACTAGACGAGAATATGTTGATTTTGTTTTAACACACCCAAAAGAACTACAAGGTGTTCTGTTCAATATGTGGGATGGAAAAACATATGATCACATCATTTGGAAACAACTTAAACCCGAGTTCATGAAATTATGACTAATTCCCCATATTTATTATTAAAAGATAGATATGGGGAAGTTTATTATTACCGAATCTGAAAGAATTGAAATTCTTAAGTTGCATAATGATTATAAAAAGAGTTTGGTTTCTGAACAGGACACAAAATTCATCATTCCACCAACGTTTCCTCAAACTGAAAGTGAGTTGAATACTTTTTCATTACCATTTAAAAATGAGGCGGTAAATGAATTAAAAAATGAAGCGATTAAAAAGAAAATTATTTCATACGTCATACCTAAATACATTAAGAAATATGGTGAGAACCAGGTGATAACTTGGATTATGGAAGAATTAACACCTTATGTTGAAAAACTAAAACTAATTTATGGTGATAATTCAGACCCTAAACGTCTTGGTACTTTTAGTGATGATGGTCAAACAGGACCAATTCTTGATATCAATTCCGAGGGTATTGTCAATAATGCCAAAGAAAGGGGTAGTGATTCACTAGAGACATTGAAGAAAGTTATCCGACACGAGTTAAGACACGCAATATATCGTTCAATATATGACACGAATTTAACAAGTTTACCCGCAGAGTTTTTCGTAGGGGATAGTTGGAATAAGTTACCAACTTCACCCACAAAAATAAAGGGTGATAGATATGCATACGATGATGTTGCTTACGATTATAGATATTCACCAGACGAGACGATGGCAAGACTCAAAGAATTCAGAGAAGTTTTAGGTATAACAAGTGACCAAAATATTTCACCTGATGAATTCAAAAAAATTTTTGAGTCAAAGTTTAAAACAATATTTGACAAGTATCCAAGTGTTAGTGAAGAAGAATTGAAGACAATTCAACAACAATCAAAATTTGAAAAACTAAACCCTCTAAGTTTATTTACTCGAGAATTAAACAAAGCGATTTTCAATACAGGACAAATGAATCTCAAGTATTGGTATAAAGGAAGTTATGAAACATTTACAAATGAGTTCAAAAAGTATTTTGTTGATGTACAATGGATAGTAAGTGAGATATTAACTTACAAGATTGAGGATAAGTATTTCTACATCGATTATAACTTTTTAAGTACGATGCATAATTACTTCGTCTCTGTTGAGAAGGGTGACACAAAAAATATTGGTTAAATTAAACCTTTTTTCATCAAATCAAGGATCTGTTCCTGTGTAAATTTAAGAGTACGCTCTTTTTTAACAGGTTTCTTTGTTACAGATTCTTTAATCTTTGGTTTTTCAATAACCTTTTCTTTAATCACAGGTTTCACCTCTTTAACGACAGGTTTTGGAGATTCCTTAACAATTTTCTTTTCTTCAGGTTGTTGGAACACCTCAACACGAACTTTCGGTTTTTCATCTTCTTGTTGTTCTTGAACAACCACCGCAACTTTCTTTTCTGTTGCAACAATAAATTCGGACGACCAAGGTTCAAAATAAACATCATCAGCAATCACTTCCAATCGCATATTTCCAATTGTACCTTCAGGAAGGAAATGTTTAGTTTTTGGAATATTAACATCACAAACACCTGTTTCGTGAATATGACCTGTAAACATATAATTTAATTCATCTGTTTCAAGAATCATTCTTAATTTTGAATTAGCGAATGATGTTCCTTCAACTTGTATATTACAATTAAATTTGTTTGCTTTGTCTGAAAATAATTTGTAAGCCATATTATGTCTTTTTATATAATTATCTTAACACTTACGTTTTTACTCTCTTTTATTGTAACATCCACATCAGAAATTTTAATTTTAACCATTTTGTTCTTTTGTTTGTTCTCTCTTTTTTCAAAAACAATCTCATCAACTTCCAATCTGGTGAATAATCCGATAATAATTTTTTTATCTTCTTCTGGTAGTTTTCTCAATCGATCTCTAACCATAGACATAGATCCACTTCCAGCCGTCGTTGGGGTAACAATCGGAATGATGATACAAAACTCCGCCCAAGTTAAAATACTTGTATCCCAAACTTGATCAGCATTTGCCCAAGTATAACAAAATAAATCACCTGATGTCCTTGATGGTGTTGGGGTAGGTGTTTGTGTTGTTATAGGACTACGTGTACTAGTTGGTGTGATTGTTGGTGTTGGTGTTAATGATCTTGTTGGTGTGGTGGTAGTTGTAGGTGTTTGAGTCGAAGTAATTGTTGGTGTAGTTGTAGGAGTTATTGTAGGTGTTTGAGTAGGAGTGATGGTTGGAGTAATCGTAGGTGTCTGTGTTACTGTGGGCGTAGGTGTTTCAGTTGGAGTGGGTGTTGGGGTTGGCGATTCTGGAGCAATACAAGAATTTACAGACGTTACCTCACCACCATCTATATTATAATAGATCGTATTATCATATCCATCGGTTAATGTTGTTTCTGAAGTAATCACACACCCACCCAATTGAGGGACTGTCCAAATTGTTGTTCCAACTCGTATTGGTACTATATCGGGAAATAAATTAACATAGTACGTTTGATTAGTATTACAAGGATTAACCAAACTACCTAATTCAAAAAGATATGGGTCGGTAGCAATACAAACACCATCTTCTCTAAAATCAGCAATAGTACCATCAACAATATCAATCAAATAACTTATTGATAAAGTGTAAGACGGTACCCATATTTTAACACCTATATCATCACCGGCAGGTATTGTTAAACATAAATTACTATAAACATTAACACCGATATCAAATAATTGACTAGCGTCGTAATATAACGGAGATTTGTCTATATGACAACAATCTGTACCTGCGTAAATTATACCAAATATCGGTGTTGCAAAATCAGAAGGACTACCAAATTGGTCAATTATACCTGAACCATCAGTATGAAATATCCTATTAAAATTATAATCTGTTGGTTCTGTAATATAAAACCAAGTATTTTTGTAGGTATTACTTCCTGATATATCACTATAAATTACACTACCTATACCAATTACATTAGTGTTTTGAACATACCAAGTTATTGGTGGGTTATTACAAATATCACCAATTGATGTTCCATAATAAGAAGTTACCGGATAAAACGCCATTTATATTATTTACTATAAATACCAATATAACATAAGTTACAAACTATTTATAGTTTAACACAATTTCTTACCTTAATAATATGGCAGATATTAAAAATCAATTAGTAAAAGACACATATAATTACGTTCTTCAGTCCGATTTATCAACTGGTTATGTTTATAGAATTGGTGGGGATGTTCCTGTTAATCCGATATTTTCTTCAGGATTAACCATACTTGAAAACTTCAAGTATAGTAACGGGACCGAACAGAATGGTTATGTCTTATATTCAGATAGTGTTGGAAATGCCTATTGGGGTGCTCCACCATCGGGTTCAGGTGGAACTGTGTCAGGGGATTATCTACCATTAAGTGGTGGTACTGTAACAGGTAACACTATTTTCACTAGTGGATTAACAGCAACCACAATATCCGCCACCACATATCTTAATTTACCGACAGATATTAGAGTAACAGGTGGTACGTATTCAAACGGCACTACAACATTTACAAATAATACAGGTGGCACTTTTACCGTAACAGGATTCACTAATCCGTTCACAGGTGGTACTGTTTCAGGTGCAACAAATTTTACAGGTGGAGTATCGGCTACGACAATATCCGCAGCTACTTATCAAAATTTACCATTAGATATTAGAGTAACTGGTGGTACATATTCAAATGGTACCGCAACATTCACTAATAACACGGGTGGTACATTTTCAGTATCAGGATTTACAAACCCATTTACAGGTGGAACCGTTACAGGTTCTACAATATTCACAAATGGTTTATCAGCAAATACAATATCGGCAACAACTTATCAAAATTTACCAACAGATATTAGAGTAACTGGAGGTACTTTATCAGGTGGTGTTGCAACATTTACTAATAACACTGGTGGTACATTTTCAGTTTCCGGATTTTTGACAGGTGCAACATTTAATGGTGGAATAGTAACAGGTGATACTATTTTTACAAATAATGTAACCGCAACCACAATATCGGCAACTACAATACTTGCCGATAATATCCAAAGAACCTTATATAGATTACCTGCATCTGTGGCGTGTCCTGCAAATACAACAACAACCGCATTTACTCTGAATATTCCAAGAGCTTCTGTATTCTCGGGACAAACTTTGAAAGTTGAAGGTATTATTACTGCTCAGCAGACGACCGCCGCAAATAAAACAGTTACTTGTATTTGGGGCACGAATACGTTAACTCCACAAAATGCGAACATGGGAACGACGTTAAATGCTGGTAGTTTTGGATTTTTGGCAAGAGTAACACAAACAGGTGTCTATTATGGTAGACAATCAATTTATTCATATAGTAACCAATCAGCAACTGCCGCTGCGGATGTTGGTTCAAATATAACGGTAAGAATTGAGGTCAATCCAAGTACTTCAGCAGCAACGGTAGACCATATAGTAGTAACAATTTATTAAGATGAGATATAAAGTAATGTTTTTCAGTGAGGATGACTCATTCTATTTTGTAGATTATGAGTCATTAGACGGGTTAGATTTATCAAACGTCCGTGTTTTTGAGAAAAATGATGATGGTAATTATTTAGAGATATTCATATAAAAGAATTTCGGATATAATTATATAATATGGCATTTAATGCACCTTTTCCACAATACCCCTCTAAAGGAGAATTAGTTACTTACCAAGGTAGTGCTTACCGATGGGATGGTGAGTATTGGTGGCCGTATGGTACATCATCAGGGTATGTCCTAACAGGTAATAGTTTAGGTAATGGTATCTCAATATTTAGAGACGCTACAGGAAATACAATTAATTTCAAATCATTTAGTGGTAATGGTATAAACATAACCGATAATGGATCTGTAATTGTATTTTCAGGTACAGGTGGATCGGGAAGTAGTGGATCAACTACTTTCACAGGTGGAACTGTATCGGGGGGCACTAACTTTACAGGTGGTTTATCGGCCAATACAATATCAGCAACGACTTATCAAAATTTACCTACAGATATTAGAGTGACAGGTGGTACTTACTTAAATGGTACTGCAACATTTACCAATAACACGGGAGGTACATTCACAGTATCAGGGTTTTCAACAAGCACACCATTTACGGGAGGTACGATTACAGGATTAACCGTAAATGGTAATTTAACTGTTACAGGTAATACTATTTCACCTACACTGTCAGGTGTTACATTCTTATCAAGAGGTGTTTATGGTAGTGTTACTATGGATGCAAGTAGTAACCCAGGAATGATTGTGGTCAGTGGAAGTAATACAGTTGGTGGTTCAACTTATATTGACTTTCTAAGAGGGACTAATACTTCAGTAGGTGCAACACACCCAAACAAAACTTTTAGGATTAATGGCACTGGAGGATTTGAAATTGTTAATAGTGCATATAATACACTTATATTTACACTTACAGATGGCGGTGTATTAAGTACTCCTGGTGGAGGAACATCCGATTCAAGAAAGAAAGAAAACATTCAATATATTGATGATGAAACCACTCCACATATTTTAAATTTAAAACCTGTAAAATTTGAATATAAAGATTATAGTGGGGTAAAAAGACATGGGTTTATTGCTCAAGATGTACTTACAACATATCCTGAATTAGTACTTGGTGATGGTGATAAAGAGGGTGGGACATACGGACTAGATTATGATGGTATTTTGTCTTTAACAGTTAAATCATTACAAGAAATGATATTAAAGGTTGAAAAACTTGAAAAAGAAATAAAAGAACTTAAGAAAGGATTGAACAATGCTGATTAACTTTCCAAATACACCAACTCCAAATCAACAATACACCTATAGTGGAAAAACTTGGCAGTGGAATGGTTCATATTGGGAAATATTTATCGACTAATTTTTTTCAACACATATTCCTAAAAATAATAATCCTAATTAAATTAGGATGAGAGGTTGAACCCTCCATTTTTATTTTATATCTTTGTGTTATGAAACCGACTTTAACGGATGTTGATTTTAATGAGCTGTTGGTGATGAACCGAATTGTAACACGATTGGTGGAACAAGATTTGGTTCATTGTAAGGTGAGCAAGTTAGAATCGGGTGTTAGGACTAAGTTAGAGTCGGTTTTGTTTTTGTTAGATGAGATAAATCAATATTGTATAGATCATGTATAGACCATTACCAAAACAAGTTACAATTAAAAAATCAGAGATTGATGGATTGGGGTTATTTTCAACCGAGGAAATTCCTTCCGGAACGGATTTGGGTATGACCCATATTTATGATGACAGATTTCAAGACTCTTTAATAAGATTACCTTTAGGAGGGTTTTTTAACCATTCTGAGATACCCAATTGTGATGTTATAGAGAAGTGGTATGATGAACGTAATAAACCTGTACATCATCTTAGATTGATCACAAATAAAACTATTTTGGAAGGTGAGGAATTAACCGCAAAATATACAATATACAATCCTACAAAATGATTTGGAAAATAATATTAACGATAATATCATGGGAACTATTAAAGAAACTATTTTGGAAATTGGTACACCGTTTCGGAGACTAATCAAAAAAATCAAATTGTCCTACAGATGGGCAAAGTATGGATGGAATGATAAAGATTATGACCATTATTTTTTATACGATGTGATGGAATTTAAGATCCGTAACATGCACGAAGCATTTATCAAGTATGGAATTAGTGAAACTTCGGTTTGCACTCAGAGGATGTTGTGGGCAATTGAATTGATCAAAAAGGTAAAGAATGAGGACTATGTGAATGAATACTGGAACTATATGTACGATGATAAGTTCAACGAGATAAATAAGTTGGATGAGTATTTGGAGATTAATAAGAACAATTATAAGAGGTCAGATAAGGGATTTACATCTAAAGGTTATAACATAAAAGAAATTAAATTCAAAGAGTTGTGCGCAATGGACATTGGTTATTATAAACAAAAGAAAGCGAAACGACTTCTGTTCCAAATCCTACACGATAAAATTGACTATTGGTGGGATTGATTTTTTGTTATATCTTTGTGATAAATTATGAAACACGTATCAGCAATTGCTAAAGACCAAAATTGTTTAGAGATCCAATCAAACGATTTTAACATTGTTAATATCAAGGTATTAGATGATGAGAGGAAACTGATGGTTAAAATGGAAAATGTTTCCATAAAAGAACCATTGACAATCTGTTTATATACCGGGAAACCAATGTTTGTTGAAATTCAAGAAGGAAACGAAATTTCAGTACAATATGTTAAATTTTCAGGAAAAGATTTGTATCTTTAATTCATTGTCATTACCTTTGTATAAATTAAACGTTATGAAAAAACCAAACATCTTTTTGGGTCTTGTTGGTGGGATATTAACAATGGCTATAGCACCAGGATTAGTCTGTGGTGGAATGTATTTTTGGGGATTAGTATCCTTCTTGGGGGGATTGGTAATTGTTGATTGGAATAGAAATGGGAATTAAATAATATGGAAAGAAAATTAGCAAAAATTGTTTATGTTGATAATGTTGAAAAACATTTCAATGCTGATTCTTTAGACATCTGCACCATTGGTGGGTGGAAAGTGGTTACCAAACGAGATGAGTTCAAGCCAGGTGATTTTGCGGTATATTTTGAAGTGGATTCATTTCTACCGATTGAACCTGAGTTTGAGTTTCTAAGAAAATCTTCATATAAGAAGATGGGAGACCAAGAAGGGTTTCGTTTGAGAACGGTTAAGTTACGTGGTCAGATTTCACAAGGACTTCTTCTTCCCATTTCAATCTTGGAAAATGAAGATGAGATAAAGATTGGTTATTCTGATCAACCTTGGGGAAAACAATTACAGGTTGGTCCTTATGATAATGCAATTCTAATTCAAGAAGGTGAAGATGTTACCGATTATTTGGGTATAGAGAGCTACAAAATTAAAATAAATTCATATATGAAAGAAAACATTAAAAAAATTGGTAAAGGATTCTTAAATGTTGTCCTAACCATATCAGCAATCTGTTTCGGACTACAGGTTATTTCTTGGGGAACTCAATTACTAAACCAACCTTACAATTTACTAGTGTTTGCTGGTGTGATTGTGTGTCTAATCGGTATAGGAATGATAGGATTGACGTTTAACGAAATCGTAAAATTCGTACTGATACAATTGTCAAACAAACAAGAAAACAATTAAATAAATTATGGAAACAATTTCAAAAATCAAAATTGTATTAGGTCTTGGAGGTCTATTACTATTGTTAATCATGTTCTCAAACTCTTGTGAACGTATTGACGCAGGTCACGTAGGTGTAAAAGTAAATTTGTATGGTGATGGAAAAGGTATTGACGATATTACCGAAGTAACAGGTATCGCTTTTTACAACCCATTTAGTCAGAAAATTTATGAATTCCCGACATTCGTACAACATAAAGAATACACAAAGACTGAAGATATGGATGAATCATTTGTTGTGAATTCAAAAGACGGGTCCGAGTTCCACGTTAGTCCAATCATTAACTATTCGGTTAAACGTGAAAAAGTACCTTATATCTTTGGAAAATATCGTAGAGATTTATCTTCAATTGAAGAAGGATTCTTAAAGACTACAATATATGACGCGTTTAGAATGATTGCCAACTCATACACCGCTGATGAAATGGTATCTCAAAGACAGAACTTTGAGAATAAAGTTCGTCATCTTTTGGATAGTGCGTTAGTTCCTGAAGGATTTATCATCAGTCAAATGACTTCAAATCTAGGTTATCCAAAACAATTCAAGGATGCCATCATAGCAAAGAATAACGCAATCCAACTTGGTCTTACTGCCGAAAACAGGGTTAAAACAGCGCAAGCTGAAGCAAAAATTAAAGTTGCAACTGCGGAGGGTAACGCTCAAGCTATGTTAACCCAAGCACGGGCTGAGGCTGAAGCAAATAAACTTAAACAATCAACATTAACACCTATGTTATTACAACAAATGTGGATTAACAAATGGAATGGTGTTTTACCTTCCACACAACTTGGTTCAGGAACGAATATGATGTATAACGTAAAATAATTAAAAAAAACAAGTAAGAGGGTTTGGTTTTCCAAACCCTTTTTTGTATCTTTGTATTATTATGGCAGAAACATTAAACTTAGTAAATCCGAACGACGTTTTTTCATTCAACTATGAGATTAGTCGTTTCCCTGACGGACAACAATCGTTCAGATTGGTTGAGAGTGGTTATAACAAATTTGAAACCCTTAAACCCTCAAGTATCGTCATCAAATCAAGATTTAATTCATTTGAAGATTTGGAACTTATCATTTGTGCGACTCAGGCACTCCGTGAGGTTGGTGTTAAAGATATCTCACTATACATTCCGTATTGTTTGGGCGGTCGTAGTGATCGAAAATTCTCAGATGGTGGTATTAACTACATTAAACATGTTATTGCGCCGATTATCAATTTACAAAACTACACTAAGGTAATAATTTTGGACCCACATTCTGATGTATTAGAAGCGTGTATCAACAATTTCCAAAAAGTAGATAATACGGATTTGGTTACCACGGCACTTAAAGATTATTTTATCTCAAAAGGATTTGAAAGATGGAGTGTTGATAATTTTGAAAAGGTAAGATTTGTGTCACCTGATGCTGGTGCGTTAAAAAAAGTTTTCAATGTTGTTGAAAAAACAAAATATCCGTATGAGGTAATCATATCATCTAAACATCGTAATTTAGAAACAGGTAAGATTGATTATACCGATGTACCGATGTCCGTAAATGATGCTGACAAAGATTTCTTTATCTTTGATGATATTTGTGATGGTGCTAGGACGTTTATTGAAATCGCAAAAACAATTGAAGAGAGGAGAAAATTATCAAGTTCGGTAAAACCAGAACATTATGGTAAAAACTATTTGGTGGTAACTCATGGTATATTCAGTTATGGATTTGATTTATTATCCGAATATTTTGATGGTATCTATTGTACTAATAGTGTTAAAGACATTCAGGATGATACCATAGTGAATACCTTCTCAAGACATAAAACAATTCATAGTTTAGTAAAACAACATAAAGTATTTTAATGGAAAATTATTTCACCTCTAATCCCGAGTCAAAACCATTCTTGGATAGATTGGTTACGGAATGGGAACAACACGGCAAGATCATTATTGCCTGTGACTTTGACGACACCATCAGTCCTTGGAAAATGTACGACAATGATTTCAATCGGGTTATACGTGTTTTGAAAGCAGCAAAATACACCGGTGCTTACATTGTTATCTTCACCGCATGTAATTCTGAAAGATATGATGAGATTAAATCTTATTGTACCTCTAAAGAGTTAGAGATTGATTCAATTAACCAAACTCCAATTGACTTACCATATGGTAAGAACGGAAAAGTTTATGCTAACATCTTTATTGATGATAGAGCAGGGTTGAACGAATCTTTGAATATCCTGGAATCCGCAACATATATTATTCGGGGAAAAAGTCAAAAATATTTTGAATTCTAAAAAATAAACATTAACTTTGTAACGTTAAAAAACAAATTATGATAAATCCTTTTTTACTAACTGATGGGTACAAAACCGGACACCATCTGCAATACCCAAAGGGTACAACATTAGTGTATTCTAATTTTACACCAAGAAGTAACAAACACGCACCGAAAGGTTGTAATGATGTCGTTGTGTTTGGAACACAAATGGTGATGAAACAAATTCACGAAATGTTTATGGACGGATTCTTCTCAAAACCAAAAGAACAGGTTGTGGAAGAAATTCGTAAAGAGTTCTCAATGTATTTGGGTATGCCGTATGACACTTCACACATTGAAGCGTTGCACGATTTGGGGTACTTACCTATTAAAGTAAAATCTTTGGAGGAAGGGACTTTAGCACCAATTAAAGTACCCGTATTAACCATCTACAATACACATCCGGATTTTTATTGGATTACCAATTATTTGGAAACAATTCTTTCAAATCTGTTGTGGAAACCTATGACCTCGGCAACAATTGCCCGACAATACAGAAAAGTATTAAATGGTTGGATGGAAAAGACGGACCCATCAAACTCTTGGTTTGTTGATTGGCAAGGTCACGATTTCTCAATGAGGGGAATGGACTCTGTTGATGCCGTTGTGTCATCAGGACTTGGACACTTAACTTCTTTTTCAGGATCAGATTCATTACCAACCATCTATGGTGCTCGTAAGTACTATGGTGAAACCGAATTTATTTGTGGTTCAGTTCCTGCAACGGAACACTCAGTAATGTGTTCAGGTGGGAAAGACGATGAGATTGGTACCTTCCGTAGATTATTAGAAACATATCCAACAGGTATTTTATCAGTTGTATCTGATACTTGGGACTTATGGAAAGTATGTACTGAACATGTTGTTACTTTGAAAGAAGAGATTATGGCTCGTGATGGTAAGTTGGTTATTCGTCCTGACTCAGGAAATCCTGCTGACATCCTCTGCGGTTTGAATACTGGTCCAGATATGTATCATACCAAGATTGCTTTGTATCCTGCCTACAAAGGAGTAATTGAGTTGCTTTGGGACGTATTCGGTGGAACAATCAATGAACAAGGTTACAAAGTATTGGATCCACACATCGGAGCAATCTATGGTGACTCAATTACGATTGAGAGAGCCGATGAAATCTGCCGTCGTTTGGAATCCAAAGGATTTGCTTCAACAAACGTGGTACTCGGTATCGGATCATTCACCTATCAGTATAACACTCGTGATACATTCGGATTCGCGATGAAAGCGACCTATGTTGAGGTTAAATCCGAACCTTATGATGGTATGGTTGGTCGTCATATTGTTACAGAGAAGTTCGGTAAATATGAGAACTACTGGGTTGAATCCCGTGAGATCTTCAAAGATCCGATCACAGATGATGGAACTAAGAAATCGGCAACAGGTCTTTTGTGTGTTGAAGAATTATATTCTGGCAAAATTGGTTTGTATGATAAGGTTACTTGGAACACCGAAGACACAGGATTGTTACAACCAATCTATGTAGATGGTGAGTTTATGAATACAACCACATTAACCGAAATCAGAGATAGAGTTAAGACAAGTTTGTAATAATATTTTTTGATTTTGTTAAACCCCGAGATTTAGTTTTCGGGGTTTTTTATTATCTTTGTAACCAAATTAGGTTATGAAGAAGATATTATTGTTGTCATTATTACTCATGAGTTCGTGTTTTGAAATAGAAAAAGAACCAAAACAGGTGTATTACATCGTTGTAAAACTAAACAAAACAAACAAAGGTAAGAAATATCCAAAAGGAATTTCAAAGTACTATTATTCCACAGATTTTGAAAGATCCGCGGGATTATTATATGAAAGATCCTTCAAAGATTCTTCAAATAAATATTTTGTTGGAGACACGGTAATCAGATAAGGTCATGGTATTTATATTAAAAGACATCATGAAAAAGTTATTATTTATTTCAATTTTCACACTAATTTTCACACTTTCTTGGGCACAATGTAGTTCTCAATGTGCAATTTTTACACCAAGTATGAGTATTACTCAAGTCAACCCAGGTTCACCTCCATTTGGTGAAGATGTAACCAAAGCTATTGATGGAAATAGTGGTACTAAGTACTTAAATTTTAATAAAACAAATACTGGTCTAGTTGTTAACACAGGAAGAAATTCTATAGCAAATAGAATGGATTTAACTACAGCTAATGATTTTCCTGAAAGGGATCCTGTTAACTATACCATTGAAGGTAGTAATAATGGATCTTCGTGGACTACTATTACATCAGGAAACATCCCTTGCAACTCTAATAGATTCCTTACTAGGAGTTTTAACTTCACAAATACAACATCCTATTCTTGGTATAGAATCGTATTTCCATCTTTATGCAATGTCGGTCTAGCTAACTCAATGCAAATTGGTGAAATCCAATTATTCCAAACAAATACAGTATCACCATCAATTACTATTAATGCTAGTAGTAATAATATATGTCAAGGAACTAATGTAACTTTTACACCTACACCTACCAATGGAGGTTTAACTCCTACATACCAATGGAGAGTGAATGGTGTGAATGTTGCAACAGGACCCACCTACTCTTCAACAGCATTGGCTCAAGGTAACACAGTTAGTTGTGTAATGACTTCTAATGCGTCTTGTTTAACAACAACTACTGCCACAAGTAATACAATATCAATGAATGTGACCACAAGAGTTACACCAACCCATAGCATTACTAATGATGTACCAGTAACTAATGTTTGTGAAGGTACCACTTTATTTTTCACCGCCTTATCTCGATATGGTGGTACTCCTACTTTTCAATGGAAAGTAAATGGTGTGAATGTTGGATCTAATTCAACGTTTATATTCTTCACTCCTTCTAATTTAAAAAATAATGATGTTGTATCTTGTACTATGACATCAACTCTGTCATGTGTTACAACTACTACTATTAATTCTAATACAATACAAGTAGGTATAGTATCAAAAGTACCTACCGCAGTTACGATTTTAGGTTCACCCTCTGTAAATAGGAAGTCGACAATCACTTTAACCGCTAATCCAACTAATGGGGGACCTACTCCTTATTATGAATGGTATAAAAATGATTTCTTTGTTGGAAATGGTCCTGAATATACTGACACCGCTTGGGTAGTTGGATCTACAGATATTCAACTTATGATGATGTCCTCTCTGCAGTGTGTAACATCTTCTACAGTATGGGCCAATTTTACCTATAATGTATTAAATCTTCAAGAAGTAAAATATTTTCAACATCTAGATTCCATATATTTTCAATTTGTAAAAAACAAAGAAGATATGGTTGAGGTTTATGGATTTAATGCAGTGACAGGTAAAGCAACATGGATAACTACTACCAATGAAATGACATTGACATTACCATCCATATGGAAATACTATTACATTAATTCAGGTAATTATAAAAAATATATTGGACCTTTTGAACTAATTGTAGATGAACCAAAAAAAGTCTTGTCCGTTAAACAACTTTTAGGACAAATCGTAGAATAAGATATATTTATAATAAAAAAAAGTTATGGCAAAAATTGTAAGACTAACAGAAAACGATTTGATTAGAATCGTAAAAAAAGTAATCAAAGAACAAAAATACGCTTCTTTTGATGATGAGAATTGGTATGATGAAGAAGACTTTATGGTTTCTCGTGATGATATGGGTAATGATGAAGATTTTGACATGGAAGAGTTTGATGATTTTGAATCATTTAATGAGAAATACCCACCTATGGGTGACAAATGGCTCGGTGGTACAGAAAAGGACAGAAAATTCCAGTTTAACAAAAATAAGAGAATGTTCGATAGACCTCTTAAGATTAAAACACGAAAAATGAGAGACTAATTATTTACACAAAGAGGACTTCAGTCCTCTTTTTTGTGATATTTATATAAAAACATGATTTATGGATATAAACAAACTTAAAGGTCACATACCCGATTCGGTATTGGCACAAATCCCAATGGTGGTTCAAAAATTTGGAATGGATACACCATTAGAACTTGCACATTTTTTAGCACAATGTGCTCACGAAAGCGGAAACTTCAAAGCGGTTTCTGAAAACCTAAACTATTCTGCAGATGGATTGAAGAAAATCTTTCCAAAGTATTTTGCGGGAACATTAAACGAACAATATGCTCGTAATCCTGAGAAGATTGCATCAAGAGTTTATGCCTCTCGTATGGGTAATGGTGATGAACCATCTAAAGAAGGTTGGAAATTCAGAGGTAGAGGTTACATCCAATTGACAGGTAAAGCGAATTATCAAGAGTTTGATAAGTTTGTAGATGATGACATCACAAACAATCCTGACTTGGTTGCAACAAAATATCCGTTGTTATCCGCGGCTTGGTTCTTCCATAAAAATAAGTTAAATGAAATCTCAGCAAAGGGTGATACAGACGCTGTTGTAACATCAGTAACTAAACGAGTTAATGGCGGGACTATCGGATTAACCCATAGAATACAAGAATTCAAAAAATTCTACGGAATACTTAAATAAAAATTTAACAATCCCCGATACGACTTCGGGGATTTTTGTTGTATATTTACATCATATGAGAAAACTATTAACTTTCGTACTTCTACTAATCGGATTGGTGGGATACACTCAGACAAATTTACATCAATATATGAAAGTGACTATTCACACAAATAGTCAAAATTACCTTCCATCATTTCAGGATATTCAAATTGTACTTTATGAAGTTGATACATTTGGAATTGCAACAGTCATCAATCCAAACAATTACACCTTGTCGGCACAAGCAAATCAATATGTTTTCAATTTTTTTTTTAAACAATTAAAACCGATTGTTGTGTATATAAAAGTTCTACCTAGTGGCCGACTACATAATAAATTTTTAAGTACCTTTGGAACATCATCGGGAAGTATCAATCATGCAACTAGAGTCATAGTTCCTAATATTTTAGGTGGGAATAATACGATAACACACGATGTTTATATGATACCCAAAATCATTAGTTGGGAGTCTAACTCAATATATACTGATTAAAAATTTAACAATCCCCGATCACTTTTTCGGGGATTTTTTTATATTTATGATAATATGTTAAATTCAAATATTCCCTTTTTTAAGTGTTTGGTTAGACAATCGTATTTTACAAAAAACGATAAAGACTCAAATATATTTCACGATTGTTATGCATTCGCAATTCAGTCAATAACAGGAAAAATATTAACATTCCATATAATGACAGATTATGGGATGCTAAGATCAAGAGTACCAATCTCGGAGATTTATATGAAGGAACCTACCCAAGACGTTCCGTTTCATTTCAAACAATTATGGGATTGTTTTGATAACGATGTTACCGTAATAAATTACGAATACCTTAAAGAGAAACGATGTAAGGTAATAATGAAAGATAAGACATTTGTTTGGGCAACATATATGTTTACAATTGATTGGCAAAATAATCCATATAGTGATGAACCAAGTGATTATAAATGTGGTCACGTTCTACAAACAGATGATGGATATTTGTTATGTATGCCAAACAACAGAATATTTTGGAAAGATTCAAATTGGGTAACAAAAGAATTTCCAATCCAACCTAAAAATATTAAAGTAGATACCGAACTACTATCAGTTGAGTCAGTGTCAGATAGGTGGATAACAGAAGACACCAATTCATTTTATTATGATATTGATGAAGAAAAGATATCAAAAAATTAACGTGGTGGGTGGTTGATAATTCAATCACCTTTTTTTATTATTTAATCATGGGACAGAAAATAGATGAAAAAATCGTTAAAACCTCTCAGAACGTAGATCCTATCTATGTTGTTGAATTGGTTAAAAGCATACCTAATGATATGGTATTGGGTAAACTTATCAGAGAATATGTATTAAACGCGGAAAACCAAGAAATGTATGAAAATTAAATTTACATTTGAAAATATGTGGTTGTGGGATACTACCACTATTAGAGTAATTCCTGAAATCGTGTTATCTCATCTTTACCTGAAAAATAAATGGTCACAAAAACGTGATATCCTTCATAATCCCGAATATTATATTAACTGGTTGGGATTACAATTTGGAATTAAGGTAGTATTGGTTTAAGGTAATTAACTGAAGATTTCGGGATGTTTTTGCCTGTATTTTCTCACGATTTCACCGGCAATAGCATTTGCTTCATTCTCATGTTTGGAACCTGCAGAACTCTTCCCTTTACGGTGAAGAGTTTTTTGTTGGTAATGTACCAATTCGTGGGCAATTGTTCTCATAATATCACCAACATTTCTTTTATGTGTTGATACTATTATCTGATCCTTTAATTGATCGTAAAGTCCGAACGATTTGTGTTCTTTTTCAAATTTGGATGTGTTATTATAAATTATTTCAGGAATATCTTTAAGATCTAAAAATCTCTTACAATAAGTAATAAACTTATCATATTTATTACTCTTTGATTCAAACATCATTCCTACTGTAGGTTCATTATCGTTTCCACATTTATGACAGATGTATAGATCATCACCCCCATCTGAAATATCCCAAGACCATCCACAATTGTCACAAATTACTTTTTTATCGGTAACTATTTCTTTGATGGTCTTATTGATTCTCTGAGTCTTAATTTTAGATTGTTCTTTTTTAGATTCAATATATTCAAATGCCGTTCTTAATCTTTTCTTTACTTCAGGGTCTTTTGCTCTTGCTAATGCAACCCTCAGTCTTTGGTGAATTAAATTTATAATCTGAGATTGTCTAGCATGTGACTTTGACTTGAAACTTTTTTTATTCAATGTATCTATAATGTCTTGTTTTGTTCTAAACTTGACTGATATAGTGTCCTTTGGGTTTTCATCAGTATATAGTCTTCTATCAGAACCCTTTGGTTTTTTTCCTGTACCAACTTTTGGGTCCGACTCAAACAAATAGTCCCTCAAAACTTTTTTTATTCTCTCTTTTAAGATCATTTTTTTGTTTTCTTTACACAATTAGGGTATCTCTTACCAAACATTGTCTTCATACCTTTTTGAGTATATCCCGACCAACACTTTTCAGTGATTTCCCCCTCCTTCATTTCTTGTCGATTAAAAATGTTACTATTATTCTCATTCATTTTAATCATATTATAAAATAATTCAGCAACTTGATCAAAATTATTGTAACCTTTCCTTAATATCTCATTTTTAATTTGTGATATAAAATTTTCAAAATAAGATAAAGAAACATTATTATATTGTGCTAACCCAGGTGTATTTGGTTGTGAAATTAAACCCATTCTTACAAATTCTCTAACTTTTCTAGTAGCAAATTCATCAGCAACCATTTCAAGTTTTTTCATTAAGATGGCCGCTTCTCTAACACCTATCTCACCCAAATAGAATTCATACATCTTCTCATCACCATACTTTTTATATTGGTATTGATGGGCAATTTCATGAAATAAAATAAATAAAAAATTAGGTAATGATTGAAAAAATATATTCTGATTAAGTAATACACCATTATGTAGAGCTAACCCTAATGCTGGATGTTTGAATCTAGCAACTTCAATCTTTTTACATCTAGATTCCTCAATAAACGACTTAATTTTATCAATGTAGTCAATTGTTTCGGGATATCTATTGGTAACACTATTTAAGAATTCATCCAAGCCAGTCGTGGATTCATTCAAATTTCTCATTTCCCTAAGAACTCGTCTAATTATATTTTCAATCATCATATTATATATAATTATTTACGAATTTCGTAGATTATTCAAATACTCTCTCAATTCTTGAGTGTTTCCATCTTCAAAAACTCTAAGAACTTTAATATTTTTGGTAGATATCACCAATGGTTTAGCCGAACCTCTGTTAATATAAATCTTGTCTTGGGTTGTATGCCATAGAGGAACCTCTTGGTAATAGTATTTTAGATCCATACGTGATATTGGTTTGGTAATCTCAATTACCGCATAAGGAGTCTTAAACTCCTCTCTCAATACCTTTCTTATATGTTCTTTTAGGTTCATACCTAATAAATATCAACTACTTTTATTCCTTTTATGGTTTATAGATTTCTCTACAAATATTAAACCAAACTATTCAAAAAAGCCGAAATTTTTGGTGAATATGTCTTCCTGGTAAGCTGTGAGGGGTTGGTTGTAGCAGGTAAAACCGCTACATCTATATTTTTGTATTTTTGGTTTGGACTATACCATTCGGATTTTGGTATTGGTTTACATTCTTTGTCCTGAGTAATAATAACTTTGGAACATTTGGGCGTTGTTTTTTCCATTTGAGATACACTTTTACTAACTGAGTATGACACATCAGAGAAATAAAAGTCAATAGTTGATTCTATTTCATTTATAACCGTATCAAAAATGTCTTTAGCCTGTGACTGAACCTTTTTTATATTATCAGAAGTTATTAGATAACTCACTACCTGTCTTCCAATAAAATCATCTTTCCATGATTTCATAAATTGGTTATAGATAATACCACAAACCTTCAATATTATTGGTGACATATTTATTTTAGGTCCCAAACCACAACAAGCATAAATTGATTGGGGATAATAGGCTGTTAAAACTTTTATTATCTGTGGTTTTGAGATTGTGATGGATTCTGAGAATTTTTCTGCAAATTTTTTACCCTCCTTACCTCCCATAGAACTAATTGTTTGAACCAGTTTATCAATTCTTATTGAGGCTCCTTTATCGGCATTTGGTTTGTATTTTGTAATTAACTTGTCCGCTTCGGCCTTTGGAAAAGATAAACTAGGACATAAAGTTCCAATTTTGTCATAATCACGACAACCTATTTTTACAGGTGCTGATTGTTCTGTGAATAAAAACTTATATTGTGACTCCGTTATTATTAGTTCCATGTTATTAAATATGTTTTTGTAGGTTTATACCTAATAAATATCAAGTACTTTTATTCTTTTTAGATTTTTTCGGAATATGATCACTCATTACCTTCTTTTCTACCGGATATTTACCGGGTTTCCATTTAATCTCAGATGAAATTGGTCCATTTTTACTTATTTTATGATTGTAGGTAAAAATTTGAACACAATCATCATCCTCATAGATCACCTCAAACTTATTATCGTCAATTTTTTTTGTACTCATACCGCAAATTTACCTAATTTTTATGATATTTACAATTATGAAAGGAAAATTATGTTCATCTATTTGTGAAATGTTAAAAAGTAAATATCAAAACTTTTTGGAAAATATAAACATTTCAATATCAATAGATGAAAAAAGAAAAAAGGTTTATTTTGAACCAACAATATTCCTTTCAGAGACACCAACCACAGAAGAACTATCAGAATTAAAAATGGACGTATATGAAAATGTTATGAAAGAAACAAATTCAACACCTGTCGCTAGAAATGGTTGGAAGTTAGAACATTCCACTTTACAAAAATAATGTAACACATATATTTATTATCAGACCTTGTGGTTTAATATCGTGAGTTAGAAATGACTTTTGAGTTGATTTTAAAATCAACAAAACGATCTTAAAATAAACACATAAAATAAAATAAGGTAATATGTATTATCAACAAAACTTTAACCTCAATCCTGAGGCTTACATTACCGTAAATAAGAAAAGAATTAGACAATACGGTAAAAATGTCTATATGGACAACAATCAAGAGTTCGAGATCGAACTTTATAATCCAACTAATCAAAAAGTACTTGCTGTTATAACCCTGAATGGGAAAAAAATGACAGGTGGTGGTATCGTTATTAACCCAGGACAACGAATTTTCTTGGAAAGATATTTGGATTCTAAATCTAAACTTTTATTTGAAACCTACGATGTTGAAAATACCAATGAGGTATTAAACGCTATAGCAAATAATGGAAACGTAGATATTAGTTTTTATAAAGAGGAATCTAATCCTAATACATTATTAAGTTATAATAATAATGTTTGGAAACCAGATGTTATTTTGGGTTTCCCCAATAACTCTAATTATATTCCAATTGGAGTTCAATTTACAACAAACTCAACTATTAACACTAATTTATCTAGTAATTATTTTACGACAACCGGTCTTGGTTTAGTAAATGGAAATACTATTGAAACCGGTAGAGTTGAGAAGGGATCTAATAGTAACCAAGAATTCGTTCCATCAAAGGATAAATTTGAAAATAAAGCGTATTATCAATGGTCTTGGGTTATCTTACCAACATCAGTTAAACCATACGATTCAAAAGATCTTAAAAAATATTGTACTAATTGTGGAAGTAAGATAAAAAAGGATAGTTATAAATTCTGTCCAAACTGCGGAACAAAAATTTAATCAAATAATCACAAGGTCTAAAAGAAAACCCACCAATCGGTGGGTTTTTTTATTTAACAATCACATTGGTCATTAAATTATATCCAACCGTATATGATGCAGACATCAAAAGAGTTCGTTTAATAATTTGTGACCACGTAGTGGTTTCATACATTGTTATTGGAAATGCTAGTGACACTGAAGTAATGTAACTTGTTTTAGTAATATGCCATAGATCTGACTTAAACCATAAATTACCTATTCTCACTTCTCTATCCCAACTACTCGGTAGACCACCCCAACCCATGTGATTCCAAAATGTAGGATTCATATTTGGGAAAGTGTTCCTGAATTGACCAGGATGATTGATAATTTCACTATTCATACCATAGGACATTCCGGCAACCATCGCCAATCCACAACCTAAAGTTATTCGTGATTTAGTAAATTGATCAAAACTTGTTGCAAATAATTTGACACCATTTTCTGTTTCTTTCATATTAACCTTGAAGTCCTTATCAAATGGTAAGAATTTTGCCTGTTCCCTGATTGTATCATAAGTGACGTATAAACCGAGTCTAGCCGCGTCCTCTACCTTTTTCTTATAGGACAATAGTTCTCTTCGTAGAGAGTCTGTAATGATCAATACTGAATCGGTGTAGACATACTTAGTGGTAACACTATCCTTATATCTAACTAACGTATCAGTAATAGTCTTAAATGAATCTAAAGCAATTACTTGACTCTTAAACGTACTATCAATCTTACGGGACTGATCCAAAGTAATAATAACCACACTATCACCTCTATAATATTTAATTTGAGGATATTTTTGTTTACCAGGTCCTTGACCAAATGACATCAAAGATATCAATGTAAGAAAAATCAATAAATATAACTTTTTCATGATTAGTTTTTCAATGGTCCTAAAGGAATTTTCTTACCTTCAGTGTCTAATTCTCTCAAATCATCCTTTAAAGATTTAATTTCATCCTTTAAGTCTTCTATTTGAGTTTTATATTTTTTTTCAGTAGTTTGAATTGCAGAATTTATTGCCGAACTCATAGCGTCTTTAGTACTATCAGATAATCCTTGCGATAATGCGGAGTTTTCAGATTTAAGATCTGAATTTTCCTCTTTAAGATTTTCATTTTCAGATTTTAAATCACTATTCTCTTTATACAGTTGTAAATTTTCCTTAACAACCGTTACGTGTTTATCACCCGCAAAACCAACCTGAAATACAACAAATCCTACACAACCAACAACTACGCCGATAGCGATAATTCCTTTCTTGAACATAACTTATTTCTTTGTGTTCTTAACAACAATAAGATCTCTAAGTTCCAAATATGATTTTCTATTTGTCTCAGCAATATCTTTTAATTGGTTGATGTCATCTTCAACATAAGAATTAAGACGGTTCTCAAGATCTGTTAATTTGCTATTAAGTCTTTCCTCAGTCTCGAGTTGTCTTTGTAACAACTTCCAACAAACCCAACCTAATCCCAAAGTTGCAATACCGAGAACACCATACTGTATCAGGGAATCAAAAATTCCTGCTGACGGTACCGTTTGTAGTATCATATTTTACTTCTTTTTATAAAGTTCTTGTTGACATTTATCTAACTTGTCTCTTAAATCGTCAGCCTCTTTGATTTTCTTGTCAATAAATTTCCAAGCAACGAAACCAAGTGCTAATACGATTAGTCCTAATGCACCGTAATCGGTTAACATTGTGAATACACCAAAATCTTGACCTGTTTTGGCAACTGCTGCGGTTGTGTCTAGTAATACCATAATTTATCCTGTTTTACTATAAATATCACGTAAGATTTATTTAGTTATTAAATTTTTTTAACATATTAAACTTTGACAAAATAATTATTATTATTACATTTGAATTAGTAAAACACTTAAACAATTATATTCTATGAAAAATTTAATTTTAACCTTTGGTCTAATTACCGCATTGTCTTCTTGTGGTGGTAAAAATGAACAATCATCAAACGATGAAACAATGATAGACACTACGATATGTGATTCAACTATGTGTGATTCTATGACTTGTGACACAATTCCTTGTGATACCTCAGTTGTTGATACAACAAAATAAAAGATTAAAATTGATTGGGCCACACTCGTGGTCCTTTTTCTATGAAAAAATTAAAATTATTAGAATTACTAATTAACGATCTTCGCAAAAGCGACAGAATTTTGTTATTTGGCGAAAACTCAAAAATAAAACTATTATCCACAACTTTTTCATCACAGAAAAAGAGCTATGTTGTTGATATTAAATTAATTGTGGATGAACCTGAATTATGTGAAGAATCATTTCCTGATGGATTACATCACCTTGTGAGCCGTGCCTTTAAGTTTATGGGTTATGATGAGAAAGTTATAATAATTAGTACCTTGGAAGTTATTTAATCGTAAAAAAAGATATCAGTATAAACAATATCAGTACTACGTAAAAAATTATATATGGGAAATAATTCTCTTATGTTTTCGGTTATATCTCTATCTTCATATAATATGTTACTACTAAAATCATCTAAAGTAGGTTCGTATTCTTTGTGCCAATCATCTATTTTAACATTGTCGGCTATGAGTTTAATACCAATTTCTGTATCATTATTTTCTAAATCATTAATTATAAATCCATTAACTTTTTTTACATCAAAAGAACCACCAAAAGATTTATAAGATCCTTCTACGGTAATTTTTTTTACCTTATTTAATTTTTCTATAAATGATTCTGTGAACTTTTGATTATATATTGTAACACAATCTGACTCTTCATAATCCTCAGTTCTTTCATATTCTTCATTATTATATAATGAAAATAATCTGAACTCTCTGATATTAAATTTTTGTAATAAAGCACGTAATGTATTATATAACCTATAATTACCACAAGTACTACAACACCAAACATCTTTCTTAGGGACAATATTATAATAAAATAATAATTTTTCACCATCATGATCTAAATGATCATATACCCAATCAACCGTATCATATTCAAATTTAGGTAATCTCAACTTAATATATACATTAATTACACCTACTAAACTATCTCTCATTCTCTTAATATTAAGTCATGTAAGGATAAATATCCCAAGGCTTTTTCTTCTAAATACTCATAAACCTCATTAAAATCATTATGATAATGAAAGTCCCAAAGATAATTATCTGTAAACTCATCCCAAAATGTTACGTTTTTAGTTCCACGAACAATACCTCTTAAATTAAAAGAAACATCACAATATGATATACTAATGTCTATTGATTCCATTGATACTTTAACCACCTCATCACCTTTTTTAAGTTCGGTAACTTTTTGAACTAATCTATCCGCCTTATTTCTAAACTCAGGACTCTGATATAACTCACAACAACATTCTCCATTCCAAGGGAAAACCAAATTCTTATATTGTATTTCTATATCAATCATTGGAGTTGTCTTATTTCTTTCAAAAAAGATGTAATTCATATCTAATTTATCAATCCAAGTTGTATATTTAGCTTCAATAATATGACCAACAAGATCAACCCTTATTACAAAATCATCAACCAATGGTTGTGCTTCAAAAATTAAGGTGGGTTCTTCTAACCCATATACGTTTTCTTTTGATTTATAACCTATCAAAACATAATTAACATCACCAATTTTAACTTTTGGTAATGCTGCCGATAATATTCTAAATAACGATTCGGGATTCCTCATTTTAAAGTTCTTAATAAATTATCAACATCCGAAGATAAAGATATTTTATCCGATCTTCTGATGTAACCTAAATTATCTTTAATAATTGTAACCCAATTCTTTTTATAAGAAACTTCGGGTCTGTTTTTGGTTCTTTCATTTTTGTATAATCTGTCTAATTGACTATATAAATTTTTCAATTGTGGTCTTCCGTATATTTCTGAAGAAGTATAAAGCCCATCATATATTGTTTGTAATTTATTATCTTTAACACCATTAATAATTTTAACAAACTTGTCTGATAACATTTTTGAATCTCTAGATGATAATTCAACAATGGTTGGAGAAGTTTCTTGTGAATCAGGTCTATTAACATTTGGTTCACCAATAGCTGTCGTTCCTGAAACAGGTTGACGATAGCCAGACGTAAATGAAGAAACATCAGTTCCCTTTGTTTTTTGATCGTTACTTGACGTAATGGAGCTAATATCAGTACCTTTTGTCTTTTGACCATATCCTGAAGTGAATTTACTAACATCAGTACCTACTGATGAGTTTGTATAACCACTAGATAATGATGAAACATTAGTTTGTTCTTTCAA
>Ga0209400_1000650_pt1 | contig 30098 bp, 11 predicted proteins | sample M_130807_EF_Meta_FD_187313 | JGI IMG/M metagenome (GOLD analysis project Ga0209400, IMG submission 187313) | Freshwater microbial communities from Lake Montjoie, Canada to study carbon cycling - M_130807_EF_MetaG (SPAdes) (version 2) | ecosystem: Environmental > Aquatic > Freshwater > Lake... | reverse complement strand
TCTGGTATCGGCATTAAAGCAGATGGTGTCAGAATTATTGCAAGAGAAAATGGAATTAAACTAGTTACTGGTAAAGGTAATTTTTTAAATACTGGAGATAAAGGAGAAGTAAATTCTAATGGAGATGCGATTGTGCCAAACGATTTAGGCTCTATTGAATTAATAGCAGGTAATGATACAACAGAATTAGCTTTGTCTGAACTATTGACACCAGCCGCTTTAGAATTAGTAAATCTCTTTTTTCCTATTAAGTTGCCAAATAAAATTAGAAAGTTGCAACCAATTCCAAAAGGCGATAATCTTGTTTATTGTTTTAAATATATTATGAATATAATTGATAATTTGATGATAAAAATAAACGTTATGGCTTCAATATTAAGTGAGTTCATGGCTGCTGTGCCTCCTGCAATTATTCCTCTTCCCGGCTCTGCTCCATTGGGTGCAATTTCTAGCGCACAAATATTTAGATTATTAACAGAAGTTACAATTGGAACAAATCCAGTAAATGGTTCTATAAAACAGCAAATAAATGCAGTTGAAAACATTTATTTAGAACCTTGGGGACAATTTTATATTAATAGCAGACATTGTAGTTTAACTTAGGAATTAATATGGCAGAACAATATCAACAATTTGCATCCGATTTTACTGGAAGTATTGCTCAATTGCAACAAAATACTTGTGAAGATTTTGCACAAGATAATATACCAGTTGATATTCCATGCCCTACTTGCACACCAGACCCAAATGCAATCGTTCCAGATTGGACAACACTAGACGATAAACAACCATTTTTAAATAAAAAGACTTGTCAATATAGCATTGTTATAGTCACACAATATACGGATGTTGGCGACAACTATGCTAGTCGTGCTAAAGAATATGCGCCAGTAGCTGCAAGAAGATTGCTTAGATACTATAATAAATTAGAAACTGATTTGATAGTAGATATATTGGTAAATGGATATGAAGATTCGGGTCCAGTTATTGAAGCTGCTGATTGGTTTTTACCATTAGAGCCAAATTCAAACTTAAAAATTTTATATACTATAAATGCTTTTAACTTTGATGGTTTAGCACCAGACTCAGAAGACCCATTAGCTTTTAATCAACAGGTTGTTCCTTCAAGCAATCAAATTGTTTTAGATTTAAATACTTTAGGTATTAAATTAGATAGATTGACAAAAACTTTGGGTGTTTATGGAAAATTCCAAGCTGCACTTAGAAACGTTGATAATGGAAGTATTGTTGTTGAAGGAACAAACAAGGAATTTATAATTGGTAGTATCACTAATGAAACTTCGTTAGTATATGAATTTAGCATAATTGAATCTGCACTTAATAACATATTAGTAGATAATAATTTTGATACTTTTGGAACATTTATACCATCATTTGTTAGTTGGTTTTCTGACGTAAGAAAAGCAGATAAAATGATATTAGGAATTACAGATGAATTTGTAATAGATAAAATCACAATTCAAGAGACAGGATGCCCAGATTACATTGTGAATGAGAAAAAGCTGGATAAATATATCGATGAAAGTCCTTTGAATAATCCAACAATCATCGCATATCTTTCTAGAATTGATGAAATGTATGACGAATCAATAGCAATTGAAGCTCCAGATTGGACAGAATTTTTACTTGAATATACATATCCAAATATTACCGTCAATTATGGACAAAATAAATTATTTGACGACGAAGAATCATTAGCAGAATGTATTGCTAATGCAGTTGCAGAATATGGCAATACAGTTTCTAATAGATTATTAGATTCCGTTTATTCATTTCCAGATATGGTCGCAGATAAATTAAATAAGTTTGCGTGCAAAGAAGATACCGAAAGAGATAAATTAACTGCTGCACAACTTATTGCGGAACAAAATGGTGAATTTTTTAAAAAATTAGATGAATCTGTAAAAAATAGCGATGCTTTTAAAACATTTAACGTTATAAAAGATTTTAAAAGTAGAATTTCTGGTATTAAAAAAGCAGGTGGTAAAGCAACTTTAATAAAAATATACGATTCTATTTTAAATGATTATGGTTTTTGCGGTTTATTGTCTTTGTTTCAATCTTTGTTTCAATGTATTTCTACTGGTTTTAGTTTTGAAGAAATTTTAACTAAAATGCTTCAAGCATCGTTTAAAAATTTTACTCCATTACAAATGGCTAAATTTTTAGAATTACTACCATCAGATAAAAAAGTAGAAGTAATAAACAAAGTAAATTCCGTCTTAGAGCAAAACGATATTGCTTCATCTTTTTTTAATACATTTAATTATGTAAATAATCAAATTTCTAGTGGCTCATATTCACAAGAATTTCAAGAACAAAAAGAATACGAAGACGAATTACAAAATAATATTAATGCATCCAAAAGCACACTAAACGAAACATATCAAAGAGCAAATCAAAGAACAAGTTCTTCTAGACAAAGAACAAACTCTAATGATAATTCAAGACAAAGAACGAGTTCTAGTGATGGTACTACTGGTTCTGGTCCCGATGTTGATACTACAAGTGATACTACAAGTACAACTTCTGATAGTTCTTCAACAACAAGTGATACAAGTGGCGTGGTAGTGGAAAGTGCAACTGTTCTACCAAACGAACCAGTTTCAATAATAGAAACTTTCAATGAAATACAACAAGCAGCAGGATTTGAAGAAGACACACTACAACAACAAATAGTAGATGCACAACAAATATTAAAACAAAAACAACAAGATTTAGCAAATTATCGTAATCAACTAGGCAAAAATTCTGTTGGTAAAACACTTGGACAAATTCAACAAATTATTATGCAAGCTTATGTTGATGCATTTTTTGAATTTGTTAGTGCAGATGAACTTTACGCTATTTTGTTAAAATTTCCCGGTGTTAAATTATTAACACAATTAGTTAATTCCTATAATTGTCCAACACCAGATGATAATGCAAAAGTAACTTGGTTAAATTTCTTAAATACCCTTGAAATTGAATGGTGTAAATTACATTTTGATATTACGCTTCCTCCGCTTCCTACAATTCCAGATATTGGTGCATTTTTTTCAACTTTATGGAAGGCTTTATCACAGGTAGTAAAAGAATTAATTATTAAATTAATTTCTGAAATTATACAAGAAGTAATATTAAAATTACTTGAGATTCTTTTAACATCCTTATGTTCGTTATTAGATACCTTAGTTAATGTTGCAGAAGCGGCAGTAACTGGACAAAATCCTGCTAATGTAATTTTAGATATGTTGCGTGAAACATTTGGTTGCCCTCCTTTGGATAACGCGGAGCAAGAACAGGCTTTGTTGGAAGCAGTAGCTCAGATATTTGGTGGTCAAGGAGCATCTGGCGTGACAACTGAAGAAGTAGCATCGTATTTACAAACGGTATCTACTTCGCTAACACCATTTGAACTTGTGGATTTACTTAAAGGAAATTTATCCTCTGATAAAGCAAAATATCTTAAAAGTGTATTGCGCGCAAAAGAGCCTAGATTAGCACAATTATTTCCAAATGAATCTTCCATAGCCTCTTTATTTTCGACAATTGGAAATCTAGTTCCAGATGAAATACTTAATAATTTTGAAATTAAAGCAGCAGATTTTATAGATGCACAAATTCCAGCTAATTTATCCGTTTGTGCTACACCAGAATCAATAGAAAGATTCACAGAATTAAGAGAATCAATACTTTCTGGTAAAGGACTAACTGACGACCAAATAAGACACCAAATTGATGGGATGCAACAACGTGCAGAAGAAAATTTAACTTTATTAACAGAGTTAGCTGCTACAGGTTTGGGTAATTATGCTGGCGATAGATTAATATCTGCTATGTATGGTTCTGCCTCTTTAACAAGCCCATATTCAGCCTTGGAAAGCGATTCTTGTGGAACTTCATTGTATAGTAATCCACTTAACAATAGCAGCGTACAAGCTGTACAAAATTCTGCAAATGATTTATTTTTCACTTCTATAAAAACTTCTTACTTAAATGATTTGTTTAAAGAGCCAACTATATTTGATAAAGGTTCGGTTTTTTCAAAACAGCCAGTTGCATTTTTAAATGCAATTTTATCTGATAAAAATGGAAGAGATTACGTTAAACACATTAAGAGAACTGACGACGTAATTGCTACTTTATATAATAGTCAAGAACAAGAAGAAGATGTTCCACTATCTATACCATTTAAACCACAGAAAACATCAGATAATTATTTTCCAACAACCGTTGCTAATTTAACTCGTCAAAGTCTCATAGAGGCTACTGGTGATTTCGATGGTTTGGCACCAAAAGCGTTTTTTACAAGAACAACATCTTATAATGCTAGAACAGATGCAGAAACACCAAAAAGAATTTTGTTTGGTAAAAAAGAAGATTATAGTTTCACTATTAACACTTCTAGATATCCAGATTTTGTACCAATTGGTAAAAAATATCATTTATTATTTTCTCAATTTGCGCTTAAAGACGGTGATATATCTTCGGATAATTTAAACAGACTTGCAGTTTTGACTGAATCTGAATTAACAGAAATAAAAGAATTAAAAATACCATCTGATATTCAGTTTGATCAAATTGAAGCTCTAACTTCTACTTTGTTGATTGGAAAAGTTCCAAAGATTGAAACATACAATGTTATCTATCAATCTAGATATGATTTAGATGATAATATAAGACAATTAAAAGAACAATATTTACCATCTTATATTCAAAATTCTCCACAAGCTGATTGTTTTATTTCGTTTGTTAATTCTAAAATTTCTATTGGTCAATATTCAACGCCACAGCAAATAACAATTGACAACTACGATTCTATTGCCGATAGAGGTTTCAAATTTATAAATCAATCATTATCAGAACCAGAAGCTTATCTTTTTGGATATGATTATCAAAATGACAAAATAACTCAAGAGGATATTGAATTAGACCCAGATACATTAGAAAGAAAAACAAATAATCCTAGAGTTGTGTTTTTAGATTACACTAAGTATGGCGGAACAGAAGACCAACCTCCAATCTACATTAAGCCACCAGCCAGAACAGGCTGGCTAGGTGTGGCGGATTCAATAATACCAGAGTTTGGTTGCGAGCCAAAAGTAGAAAATATTGTTAATTTTGACGAATTAAGCCAACTTATGACAGAATTACAAAGAAAATTGTCTGACGATATTCAATTAGCTTATTCTCCAGAATGCCGTGAATTAGTGCCATATATTAAACCTTTATCTTCTATTATGGCTGCTAACTTACAAGTAGCAGTAGTTACTACTCTTAGAATTTATATTTCTGAGGCAATTTTAAGATGTATGCCATTATATAATAAGTTTGTTGTTTCTTATGATAAAGTAATAGATGAATTATATATTGATTATATTTTGACAAAAATAGAAAAAGGTCTTTTAAATCAACCAAGAGGCATACTTAATACTGTAAATGATGAATATTATTTACAATTTTTAGAACAATGCGTTCAAGTCGTATCTAGAAAATTAATTGCTGAAGAAATTACTCTCACGGACGTTGAACAACAAGCGATGGATTCAATCAACGCTATGATAAGAGATTTTTACTTTGTAAAAAATAAAGATTTTAAATTTTTAGAACAAATGAATGAAATCTTGAAAGACTTAAAGCAATCAACAATAATATTGATTGATTCAATTAGAAATAGCGAATTTTCAAAAATTGAAGAAAATTATTCAACTTTTGAACCAATTTTAAATACAAGAGCATCAGAATATGACGCATTAAAGATATTTAGCGAAGGTTCTGATACTGTTCAATCAATACCACAACTTTATGAAACATTTGTTGCAAATTACCCAAGTAATTCTGCATCAAACAATTTAATAAATCAATTAAAAACTATCTTGACTACAATTAGCAATATTCAAAACAATGTCGGCACATCTATGAAACAAATGTTGATTACAGTTATGAATAAGTTAAATGAACAATCAATTACAAATCCATCTCTTAAAAGAATAAGAAAAGAAATGGTTTTACAAGCAATTAGAGATACAAAAGTAGAAGCTAAAATATTGTTGCGTAAAATTTTAAAAGATGAAATATCTGCAATGTCCTCTAACTTTGCTGCCCATATTTATACAACTCCAACAAAAACTAATATTCGTAAATACTTTTTAGATTCTGATAATTTCAATATTTTAAGAAATGGAAGTAATTCATATTTTGATGTTGCTAGTAGTAGCGATAAAAATCCTTTGGATTCACTAAAAGATGTAATATTATCTGATTCTGCATTTATTGATTATTTAAATGCATATGAATTTCAAGAAAATCCAAATGGATTTTTCTTTTTAGAAAGATATGTCAAGTTACAAGATAGAACGGTCCCTATTTCTGGAACTGTAATCCCAGAAGAAATAATAAACAGACCAGAAAATTTATTTGGTGTTGTAAATGCAAATTCCTTCAAAGAATGGATTGGTACATTGCCAACTGAAGTTCAAAATACGGAAATGTTTAAATTATTTGGTGATTTATCTGTTACTGGCTCACAAGAACAAGGATACCAACTTACTGGCTCTACATTGGGTATTAAGTACGGTCTTCGTTTAAGTTATGTGCCTCCAAAAAATGTTTTTTCTGATTTACCATCAATTAATACAAATATTAATATGTTAGAAAAGGCATACTTTTTACCTGTATGCGATTTAAATTCTGACGGGATAAAAAATTCACAATATATTATACCAATTGTACAGGCAGAAATAGATATGATTAATGATACTTTGGCATCATTTGACCCAAATAGTGGTACTAATCAATATAATCATGATTGTTTGGTAAAAGAACTGTATGAGAGTGAAGAATTTAGATTCTTGTTTTATTATTGTGTTCCGTTGCAAAAATATATGTCTGCTGTTTGTGCGTTCATAACCGAAACTTATGTTAAAACCATAGGAATTGCCGACGAATGGGTTGCAGCACAACAAGTTACTTTTGATGAAAAATTCTTGAATTTTTATAAATCTAAAGAAGCTTGCCAGATATTTTTTGATATATTTTACAATTGGGAAGATACAGAATATAAAAATCCTATTTTATCAAATCTTACAAAAGGACCAGATGCTTTAATGGAAAGAGTAAATACTCTGTTAAGACCAGTTGGTCCATTTGTAATAACAAAAGATAGAATACTAGAAAGAAGGCCATACGACGATAATGGCAATGAATGCGAACAAGGAGAAACAGAATAATGCCTAGTACAATTGCACCAATACTACCATTAAGAGTAGATGGAGTGTTTGGAGTTTCTGCTCACACAACTACTGTCGGAAATGCAAGACAAAATCTTTTAAATCTTTTATTAACAAATCCCGGCGAAAGAATAGATGTTGAATATGGAGTTGGCTTAAAAAGATATATATTTCAAAACTTAACCACTTCTACTGTTGAAGGATTAAAAAACAGAATATTTTCACAAATTTCTAAATATCTTTCTTATATTAATGTAACAGAACTAAAAATTGAAGAAACTGCATCATCACAAAATGGATTGAGTATTACAATAAAATTTTCTATTTCTGGTTCTGCTCCTACTACACTTACAGTTTCTGTCTAATATACTATTTATAAATGTTAGGAAATAATTAATAATTATGTCAAAAAGCAAACCAAGCATAAAATACACTAGCAGAGATTATAATTCTATTAAGCAAGATTTGCTTGATTATGCACAAAGATATTATGGCGATACAGTAAAAGATTTTAGCCAAAACTCTTTTGCTTCTCTTATGTTTGAAACTGTATCCTATATTGGCGATACTTTATCATTCTATTTAGATTATCAAGTAAATGAATCTTTTTTTGATACAGCCAACGAATACAACAACGTTATTAAAATAGCGAGACAACTTGGATATAGAAACAAACTTGCTCCTTCTTCAACTGGAATTGCTACATTTTATATTTCAATTCCAGCAGTTGCTTCTGGATTAGGACCAGATACCAGATATGTTCCTACTTTATTAAGAAATAGCGTATTTTCTACAACTAATGGTGTTAATTTTATATTAGCTGAAAACGTGCAATTTAAAAGTAGTAAAAATTTAGTTATTGCCTCTAAAATAGATGATACTACTGGATTACCTACAGAGTATGCAATTAAAGCAAATGGAAGAATAATATCTGGCAATAATTTTAGAAGAACCATTACAATTGGAGACTTTGAAAAGTTTAGAAAGGTTGGTTTAGGTTCTAATAATATAGCAGAAATTATAAGTGTTGTAGATGCCGAAGGGAATGAATATTATGAAGTTGATTCGTTGGCACAAAACATAATTTATTCTGAAACTACTAACCCAAATGCTTTATCAGATGGTATTCCATCGATATTAAAACCATTTGTTGTTGCTAGAAGATTTACTGTTGAAAGAACTGCAATAAACACTTATTTGCAATTTGGTCACGGTTCAGATTCTGCAATAGATACTGAAAACGATATATTTGACCCAAAAAATACTGTTTTAGAAATGCACGCTAAAAACTATTTTTCTGATACCTCTTTTGACCCAACAAGATTAGTTGAAAATGACAAATTTGGAATTGGTCCATCAAATACAACTTTGACTGTTGTTTATAGAGCAAATTCCGTAAATAATGTAAATGCATCTGTTGGAAGTTTAAGCCAAGTAGTAAGTCCAAGTTTTAGTTTTGCAGACGAAGCAAATTTGTCTAATGATGTTAAAAATGCTGTACGTGCTTCATTAGAAATTGATAATGAATTTCCTATAATTGGAAGCACCACAGTTCCAACAACAGAAGAGTTAAAAATTAGAGCATTGAATTATTTCGCTTCTCAAAATAGAGCAGTAACAAAAGAAGACTACAAAGCATTTACTTATGCAATGCCAGCCAAGTTTGGCTCAATAGCAAGATGTAATATTGTTCGTGATGCTGACTCTATAAAAAGAAATTTAAATCTTTATGTTTTATCCGAAGATTCAAATGGATTTTTAGTTAGTGCAAATACTACAATTAAACAAAATTTAAAGACTTGGCTTTCAAGAGTAAAAATGGTTAATGATACTGTTGATATTCTTGATGCAAAAGTAGTCAATATAGGTATTAAATTTAGCATTAAAGCAACACAACAAGAAAGTAAATATTCTGCTTTAGATGATGGTATTAAAGCAGTAAAAGAAGAATTTAAAAGAAAATTTGAAATTGGAGAGCCAATATATTTAACAGATGTTATGGTAGCGTTACAAAAAGTTCCAACTATTGCAGATGTTAAAAAAGTTACTATTTTTAATAGAGTTGGTGGCGTATATTCCGATGTAGGATATGATATTGAGGCCAATAAATCTGCTGACGGTAGATATGTCTCAATCCCAGAAGACCATATTTTTGAAATTAAATATCCAAATTCTGACATAATAGGAACTGTATTATAATGGCTATAAAAAGATATTATGCTGAAAAAGATGCTTCAATAACAAACGCATTTAAAACAGACGGTAATACAAGAGCAACTGGCTCTAATATGGGAAGGGCAGATATTCTAGAGGTGTTTTCGCTTTATAAAACAGGTTCAACAATTACTGATAATGAAGCGCAACAAATAATGAGATTTTTGATTCAATTTCCAATTTCAGACCTTGCTTCCGATAGAACAAACAAAAAAATTCCTGTATCTGGTAACGTGAAGTTTTACTTAAATCTTTATAACGCACCACATTCAAGTACAACTCCTTATGAATATACAATAAATGCATTTCCTGTTTCAAGGTCGTGGGAAGAGGGTAGAGGACTCGATATGGAAGAGTTTTCTGATTTAACCTATGGTGGTATAGGAACTACTTGGGCAAATGCCGCAAGTGGTGCTGCTTGGGTAAATCAAGGTGGTGATTATCTTACCTCTTCTGCTTTTTCTCAATATTTTGAAACTGGTCTTGAAAACTTAAACATTGATATAACTTCAATTGTTGAGCAATGGATTACTGGTTCGCGACCAAATTATGGTTTGTTACTTAAATTAACTTCAAGCAATGAAGCTTATTATTCAAATTCATCTGGAATAACTTCAGCATCTGTACCATTTAATCCAAATGGTGCATCTATAAGTTATTATACAAAAAAATTCTTTGCTCGTTCATCAGAATACTTTTTTTATAGACCAAACCTTGAAGCAAGATGGAATGATGCTGTAAAAGATGACAGATCCAACTTTTACGCAAGTTCTTCTAACTTACCAGCAGATCAAAACTTACACACAATTTACTTGTACAATTATTTCCGTGGTAGACTTTATGATATTCCAACGATTGGAACAGGAAATATTTATGTTAAAATTCATACTGATTTAACAGGTAGTGTAACCATTGCTGCAACACCAAATAATCCTGTTACTGGCTCTTGGGTTAAAACTGGTGTATATTCTGCTACATTTGCTCTTAATACAACAGCATCGCAAGTCTTTGATAGGTGGTCCAATTCATCATTTACAACTTGTTATTATACTGGTTCTATAGATATTATTGATTTTGAAACATCAGAACCAGCACCATATACAACATATGTAAGTAAAATTACAAATATGAAACAATATTATTCGAAAGATGAAATTGCAAGATTTAAGATTTTTGCACGTAATAAAGATTGGAGTCCAAACATTTATACTGTTGCAAACACATATATTGAACCATCGATAATAGAAAGTGGCTCATATAAAATATTTAGATTAGTTGATGATTTGGAAGTAATTCCTTTTAGCACAGGTAGCGAAAAGTTTAGCGAACTTTCATTTGATAATTCTGGAAATTATTTTGATTTTGATATGTCAATATTAGAACAAGGTTATAGTTATGGTATAAAGCTTGCATATTACAATGGTGATATGAACACTTATATCGAACAACCAGAAGTATTCAAATTTAAGGTTACCTAAATGAGTTTAAAAAGTATTTTTTCTAGTGTTCCAAAGGTAGTTGCATCGCAGAGTTTAGATACTCTAGGTTCAGAAATAGAATCAGCAGAATTTATAGAACAAAAACAAATCGATATCAACAGATTTGTTCCACCAGTTGATTATTCAAATCCAAGAAGTTTTGCTAAATTTGGTCTAGCAAGCAAATATTATAGTGATGCATATACAAGAATTTCTCAACAATATCCATATGATGGTTCATTAAAAGAGAAAATACAATTTTTTAATACTTCCTCTAATTTTGACAAGTGGATATTTGACAACAAATATCCAAGATATACTGGTTATGTGTCAATTTCTCCAAATGGATGGGGTACAAGAACTGGTTCTTTAGTAGGCGGATATGGTAATTCTGTAACTTCTAGCTATATTTATATTAAAGGTGGCCCAAATACATCTGGCAGTACATTAGTTGAAAAATTTAAATATTCTAATTACTATTCAGAAGAATATAAAAGAGCAAGTAATTTAGATTACGACTTAACAAACGGCGTAACAATAGAATTTTGGTTAAATAAACAGGGCTTTGATTCTTCCAAAACTGAAAAAGAAGTTATTTTTGATTTATGGAACAATAAAAATTCTTCTAGTATTGATTATGGTAGATTGGTATTAGAAATAACAAGTTCTACAACTGCATTATCTTCGTTTTATCTTACTGCACAATCTGGAACAAACGGATTTAGTAGAGTTCGCCTTGGTGATGTAACTGTATCAGAATTAACATCCTCTGGCTGGAACCAATATTCCGTTGTTTTAAAGAACACAGGTTCTACTATTAACACAAAATTTTATGTTAATGGAGAATTAAACGATAATATAACATTTGGAACTTCATTACAGCCAGTAACTGGCGCAATGTTGGCTACGATTGGTTCTTTGATTACCGCTTATTCTGGTTCTAGTACAGCACTTGGTTGGGGTAAATTATCTGGCTCCATCGATGAATTCAGATACTGGAAAACAGCAAGAACAGAAAAAGACATAAAATTTAATTGGCTTACAAATGTAAATGGCGGAACAAATACGGACGATGCCAATACTGATTTAGGTGTATATTTCAAGTTTAATGAAGGTATAGTAGGTTCTTCATCGTATGATTCAATAATATTAGATTATTCTGGTAGAATTTCAAATGGTACTTTTGTTGGATATGAAGAAGATTGTAGAAATACTGGCTCTGCTTTAATATCTAGTAATTTTTCAGAACAACCAGACCCTACTGTATATGCAATACATCCAGATTATACTTCATCGCTACAAACATTAATCGATGAAAGCTTTGAGCATGATACAGAAAACAATGCTGCAATCTACAATTATATACCACAATGGATAAGAGAAGAAGAAGAGAAAAGTGGCGAAGGTTTGTTACCAAATCTTGTTCAAGTAATTTCTTCTTATTTTGATAATTTATATCAACAAATTTGGTTTTTAACTAAAATTAAAAACATGAACTACACAAGTGGTTCTGATAAACCAATTACTTTTGCTAATAGATTGCTGGAAAATTCCGGTTTTATAACACCAGAAATATTTGTTGAATCTGAAATTTCAGAATTTTTCATTAATAGAAATGATGCTGTATTTTTTAGTTCATCTTTAAATGATGTAAAAAACAAAATTTATTTAAATATTTACAACAATTTAGATGGAATTTTAAAGTCTAAAGGAACAGAAAAATCATATCGTAATTTAATTCGCTGTTTTGGTGTAGATTCAGAATTAATCAAAATGAATTTGTATGCTGATGGTTCAACATATAAATTGCAAGACAACACATATTCTACCGCAGTAAAAAAGAAGTTTGTTGATTTTAACGATACTGACAGATTTGATACAACAGTATATCAATTCGCTGATGCTTCTATAACAAGCTCTCTTTCATATATACCCGGCAATACTTCTGCTTCTTATATGGGAATGACCGCTGAAACAGAAGTAATATTCCCCAGAAGATTTGAAAAAGGAGAACCACTTTATGTTTCATATCCTTTCCTTTCTTCGTCTTTATTCGGTATGCACGAAGCGAACTCCGCAAGTGCAAACAATTTAACTTGGAACGGTTCTGATGATATTAACTTCCAAGTTTATGCTGTTAGACCAGAACAAGAATCAAAAAATGCTTATTTTCAATTAACCGATTATAATGGCACATATGTTAATTTAACATCTTCTGTTTATTTAAACGTATATGATAATTCAAAATGGAATTTTGCCGTTAGAGTAAGACCAGATAAGTATGAAAATATTGATGCTGTTTCTGGCACTACTAACTCAGCTACATATACAATTGAATTTTATGGCGTCAAAACAAATCTTGATACAATCGAGAGTGAATTTTTATTAACTCAAAGTATTAACAATTCAAGAGGACAAAACTTCTTCTCAAAAGCAAAAAGATTTTATATTGGCTCACACGTTCTTAATTTCACATCTTCACAAAATGTTTTAACAAGAACAGATACCAAAATTTCAACACTTAAATATTGGCAATCTTATCTTGAAAATGATGTTATAATAGCACATTCAAAAGATGCATCAAATTATGGCTCTTTACATGCTTACAGAAATGCTTATGTCCCTTCTGTAACTTCCATTTCTGGCACTTATGTACCACAAATAGAAACATTAGCATTAAATTGGGATTTTGCAACTATTACCTCTTCTGATGGTGGTGACCCCGGTAATCCAACTAATAAAGTTGCCCAATTTATAGTTCCAGATGCAACCTCTGGTTCTTTGGAGCTTCTAAATAGATATGGTTGGCTTGGTGATATATTGAACCATCAATATACTGGTCGTGGTGATTTCTTCTTACCAAATGACGACCAAGTTGTGAATGTTGAATATGTATTTGCTGCAAAACAACAATTACCAGAAAGTTTAGATTCTCTTGACACAATTCAAGTCTTAACACAAGATGATTTGGTTTATACAAGAGAAACAAGACCTGCAAATTATTATTATACATTCGAAAAAAGCATGTACCAAAGCATTTCAGAAGAAATGTTGAATATGTTTGGCACCATTATTGAATTTAATAATTTGATTGGCGAGCCTGTAAATCGTTATCGTCAAGAATATAAAGATATGTCTAAACTTAGACAGTTATTTTTTGAGAGAGTACAAAACACTCCAAGTCTTGATAAATACGTAGATTTATATAAATGGTTAGATTCTGCAATATCTGTATTTATTTCACAACTTACACCAGCATCTGCTAACGTATCTGAAAAGATTTTTAATGTTATTGAAAGTCACATTTTAGAAAGAAATAAATACTGGAACAAATTCCCAACAATTGAATTCAAGGGAACAGACCCAGAAGCTGGTGCTCAATCAATTAATAAGCTTGTTTATAATTGGAAATTTGGACACAGACCATTAACTGGTTTAGAATCCGATAATGCTGATTATTGGTTAAATCGCGCTGAGAGAGATACTGCACCACTTTCTTCTTCTGTATCATCCTCAAATTATAGCAGAAGTAGAATATTGTCTGTTGCTGCTTCTGCTTTAAATAGAAAATACACAACACCAACAAGATATGTTGTCGATGAAGTTAGTGAAATAAAGGGTGGTACAAATTTACATAAAAATAATAAGATTGATTTCTTAAAGATTGCTACTGCTCCACACGGACCAATGGATGCAGATGACGTTATCAATGTACCTGCAAACTATTTGTTCATTGGTGTAGAAAACACATCATCATTATTAAAAGATATTTCTGATGTTAAAAATCCAAACAAGAAAATTAAATATTCTTTTAACGTAGTTCATGGTCGTGACTATCTTTCTTCTTCTTTGGGATACGGAGAAGTATTAAAGTCTGATATTGCAATACCAGCTAATTTTATAAGTGGTAATATTACAACTGGTTATAATGCAGATGTTGTAGAGAACTTTATAAGTGGCGTTATTATCACCAACTTACACAACGACACCTATGGACCAAATAAAGAAAAGCCAATGCAAGGTCCATTTACAGAACAATGGGTTGGTGGATTACAATCCAGACACGTTGCACTTAACAGGGGAACAGACACTTATACAAGCCGTCCAGAGGCTTGGAAATTGTTGCTTGGACAACTTGGAACTTCTTCTTATCAAGCAACAATGGGCTTTGTAGGCGCTGATTATCCATTCCCAGAAGGAAACCCAGACGAACCTTCTTATCCTGTTAGAGCACACAAGAGAGCTTATTATTACAGAGAAGGCACAAGCAAAAAACCTGTAAATATAGCAAATATTCAATATTCTACGTCTTCTTACAATTTAGGTAATTTTAGAAGTAATTACGAAGTCCTGCACACAGTTGGTAGAACAAACAACAACATGCTTTTAACTGACCAAACAGGAACAGTTAATTTAGCACAAACTGAACTTAGAACTGTTTTAAGAACTGCTCCAAATGATGACAGAGTTGATTTTGAATTACCAACAAGAACACCATACAAAACTGTAATTGGAAATAGATTCTCTGCACCCGGCGAATTAAGAACAAATTCAAGAGGATATCTAAACAGATATGCAGAAGAATTTTCTGCTTACAACGCATTACCATTTAGAAACAAACAAGTTATTGGCGATGCAAGAAGAGTAAATGACAATCTTACAATCGAATCTTCAAGCTACACGCCAGAAATAATTGAAGGTACAATAGGATATAACTACAATCAATTACTTGCAAGACATTCTGATTTTGGTGGGCTAATGAGTGGTTCTGCAACCATTCCATCTATTCACAAAGTCAATAGAAACACATTGTATAGATTTGATGATAATGGCTTGAGAAGCACTTATAATAATGGTTTTGTTTCTTATCAAATTCCCAGAAAAGACGCAGGTTATTCTTGGATTACAGCTTCTCTTACCCAAGGAATAACAAGTGGAAATGTTGCACAACTTAGTTTAAACAATAGTTTGGTTACAGTACCACAAGGCACTAGTTCTGTTGTCCAACAAATTCCTTTTGTATCGGTATCGGATGTTGGTCTTAGCGGCTCTCAGTTCGTTTTAACTGGTGCTATTACTACAATTGACTCCTCTGGATTAAATACAGTAATCGTTGAAAGCGTTGGCTATGATAGCCTAGGCTCTATAACATCTTCTTTGTCATCACTTACAAGTTCAATTGTTACATCTGTTTCTAGTGAAGCAGGATTGTTTAATGCACTTATGATTTTGAGAAATGGTTTATACCAATATCCAACATTTAAACAATTATATCGTTCAACACATCCATCAGTAAAACTGCAAATTAAAAATAGCCAATTTGGCAACGTTGATACAATACCAGTTACCGTAACAGGACCAACAGGTAATTTAGTAACAATTTACACAAGAAATTCAAATAGATTTTATTCTGAGCCTTATGTTGTTTCTAGAAAGCCAATTCTTGCTTCTCTCGGATATAGTGATGGAAAATTGTCTTCAAACTTGCAAATTACTTTTAGCAATCAAAATGAGACAGAACTTTTCTGTAATGATGAATTTAATTATTTGCTAGGTTTAACTAAGTGTGAAAATAAGTCATATAGTACAATTACCAAATTATATCTTGGAGGTGCTTTACAAAGCAATTCAAGTCCAATAAACAAATTTAATTCATTAAAATATCAAGAAAATATTTATCCATCTGCAATAAACAGATATAAGAAAATTGTTAGAAAAAGAACAAATTATGATAATCAATTCTGGAGAGATTCACAATCTGATAGAATTACCTTGAATAGCAGTTCTTCTTACGGTTCAATTACGATATCTAGTCAAAGCATGTGGGCTTTGGACGCAATTCAATCTTTTGATACACGCACAACAAATAGTGCTGGCGTAAAAACAAATGGAGATGGAGCAGGAATTTTACAAAATAACCATTCTTTTTACTATAGTTCAACAAGTAGTGCTGCACAATTAAAAATTTCACCTTTGTTTAGTAGAAAACATATGGTACAAAATTTAAATTCTTTTGTTGCGCCAACTGGAAAAAATCTAAGCGCGCCAGCATTTCCACTTCCAATTGGTTTTGGTGATGCTTATTGGTCCGCTGCACAAAAAGCAACAATCTTAAACAATGATGGTACATATTCTTCTTCATCAATTAATCCATTTTATAATTCATATGATGAATATGCAGATGACATTAGTTACATAGGAAAAAATGGCTCATTAATACCAGAATTTAGATTAGAAAATAAAATTAGTGATTATTTATCGTCCAAAGATATTAGCATATTAAATAATTTACAAATTATTGGTGCCGACGCAAATTATTCTGATAATAATTCTGATGTGTTTTATAAAACTTATACAAACACAGAATTTATGAAAAACTTTTCTGTTGTTAAAGAAGACCACAAAGATTTAGTCGATCCACTCAAAATTACATTAGAATGTAATGCATATATTAAATTTATACCATACAAAGGATTTTTCCCAGCCGACAGAACAGTAGATATTGCAACTGCATTTTCTTCTTCTTATTTGCCATATGTTTCTTCTTCATTAGCATCTAGTTCGTTTATAACCGCCTCAGTATTTGGCGATGATATTAAACACAGAAATTTCATAACACCATTTATGGCACCCGGTATTTTATACAATACGATAAAATCTGGTATTGCCGTTGATTATGCATTGTTGCAAAAACCAGTTTTAGACTCTGACCTATCTGCATCATTCTACAGTTATAAAGCAATTGATGTTCCAAATGCTAACGGAAGCGGGTCTAATGCTATGATAGTTGCAAGAAATAATGATGATGCAGTTATTACTAAAAGATTGCCATTTGAAGCAATCTTGCAGCCAGATAAATATACAAAAAATATTACACTATATGACTTTGAATCTCACCCATCAGCAAGCACAAATTTAAGATATAGAAACTTTATCAACAAATTATCTGCTTCTGGAGAAGATGGTATTAGTACAAGTATCCTTAAGTCTGATGGTGACAATAAATACAAGTATATGATTAACAATTTCTTAGCAGAAACCGTTAATTTCTTTTTATCTGAGCAAAAATTAACATCAATACAATCAAAACCAGAAAATACATTAAATCTTAACTTAACTTCTGGTTCTGTTTATGGTGCAAGATTAAAAATCTATCGTTCATTAAACGAAAATAGAAATTATTTCCCATTAAATTATGACTTACCACAAGACCCCGATACAAACTTAGATTATGTTTTATCTCAAAGTATTAAATTTGATATTTCTTCTGATTATACTGCTTCTGTTTATGCTGCGTATAAAGGAAACAAAACATTAAGCGAAACTTTCACACTTTATTCCAGACCATCTGCATTTGGACCAGACTTTGCCGCTTCTATTAATAGTGGTACTTTAAATCCATCAAATGGCAATAGTGCTGGTAATTATTATACTAGGGACGCTAGATTGGGCTATAATCCAATCTATACACCACCTTATTACTATGGTGAATCTTGGGCAGATATTGTTTTCAAAGCAACAGAAACCAAAAAATATACAATTCAAGAAATTATTCAAAACAGTAATATTAATTATTTGCGCTTCGATACAAGACAGGCTGCTTGGACTTCATCAGTAGGCACAGAATATGTAAGCGGCACAGTTAATGTATTCCCTCCTACATCACAAGATTCTGTAAGCGGTTCATACTTCTTATTATCTAAAACAAATTTGAATAACAACTGTATGCATCTTAGTGCTTGTTTGAACATTCAAAATTATAAAACTATTGTTAATTCCGATGTTAATACTCTTACCAACAATAGACTGTTAAAAACAAATGACATTACATATGCTTGGAATATAGAAACAAAATTTGAAACTCCAATGCTCAATTTTAATGATACTGCATTAGATGGTGATGAAGTTTCAACTACAGGACGACAAGCAATACCATATGGAATTTGGCATCAATTTGGAAAAATTCCACAAGATAACGAAGGAGTGTTTATTCAAATTGAATCAATCCCAGATAATTGGCTTCAATATCATCCATTGGCAACTGGTAGTTCTTATTACAACGCTTCTACAAGTATTAGAGATTTAACAAAACTTGTTGGATTTTCTACTGAACCTGTTAAGTTGGGTAAATTACAAAAATCTAAAAAAGTTTATGAAGCAGTTGTCGCTGTTCCATATATTGAAGAAAATGGTGTTAAAAAGTTCTTTGAAATTCCAAGAAAAACAGCAGATATTTCTTTAGGTTTAGCTGAACCAAGTTCTGACGGCTCAGATGATGCGGGTAATACAATCAAACAAATGGTAACATATTTAGATAAATATGTATTTCCACCAATGTTTGATTTCAAGACCAACAACGAAACAACGCCAGTTTCTATGTATGTATTTGAGTTTGATTATTATTTAGACCAAAATGACCTTTCATATATTTGGCAAAACTTGCCACCTGTTAATTCACGTAAAGTAGAAAAGAAAACAGCCACTATTTCTCACAAACTTCTTTATAATGAATTAATGGGTCATGCTAATGCGCTTAGAAACCAAACAATAGATACTAATTTACAATGGATGGTTTTCAAAGTCAAACAAAGAGCAAAGATAGATTACAATGAATATCTTGGTAACAAAGCTGTAGATACAAACAATAAGTTAATTAAAGATATAACAATCTTTAATAATATAAACGAAAATCTATTTACTGATGTAAAATATAGTTATAACTGGCCTTATGACTTTTTCTCATTAGTTGAACTTGCTGATATCAATACAGCAATTGATTTCCAAGCACCAGACGACACCACGAGAACATCTGTTTTCACAACTGAAAAAACAGTTGGAACCTTATCAAACGAGAGATTTACAGTTCCAGAATTAGGCTCCTCTAAAAATAGTAGTTCAAAACAAGAATCTAACAATAATTATAGATATAGAGAAGCAAGTAATCAAGTAAGTCCTACAGAGACTATTTTATCTGACTCTATAAGTAAAACAAATTCGGCAATATCAAACTTATCTTCAAAAATAAATAAAGGTCTTAAATAATGTCGTTCTTTAATAAAAAAGAAGAAGTAATTGATTTACAATTAACACAATTTGGAAAACAATTACTTTCACAAGGTAAATTTAAACCTTTTTATTATTCATTTTTTGATAATAATGTTTTGTACGACTCAGCATATTCTGGCCTTGTGCAAGAAAATAGTATTGATATTGAAGACAGAATACAAGAAGAAACTCCATACAATAAAACTCAATATGTTTTTTCAAGCAGAGAAACAGCAATAAGTTCTTTTTCTGAAACCAACAGAACAAGATTGGCTAATCAACCAGAATCTTCTGTGCTTTCTTTCGCAAACCCAGCAGAAGCTGCTTATTCTCAGCTTTTACCACTTGGAAATTCAGAATTAGGAAATCAAAAATCGCCAAACTTTTCTGTTGTATTTTTAAATGGAGAGTTATCTGGGTCAGTTGAAACTGCATATTCAAGTTCTTACAATGTTCAAAAGATACCACAACTTAACGCAAACATCACATATACAGTTAAACCAATAGATATTGCTACAATAACAAACTTTACAACAAATCAAAACATAAAATATGTTGGAAGTTTTTCAGACTCTACAACATTTAAAGTAACGCAAGAGTATTTGCTGTTACAAGTTTTGGAGAATAATGTTGATTTTGAAAAAGAAAATTTTGATATTTTTGCTTTTCTTGTTGAAACAGTAAGTAGTGGCACAACAGCCGATGCAATTTCATCAAGTTATGAACAATTAGTACCACTACCATTTTCAGATGATTTATTACCAAAAACATCTGAGTTTATTGACCATTATTTGCAAATATCATATGACGAACAAATACCAACTAATTTGGTGTGCGAATCTGTTAAAAGAATGAAAAAACTGGATTATCTACTTGATGATGATTATGAATGCGATGATTTAAATCAAGTATTACCAATTAGTATTTATCAATCTAATATTGTTGATGAAGATATTGAAAACTGTGATGTTTAATTTTTACTAAGGTTGTATTTATTGTATGGCATTAATATTTAATGGTTTAGAAAGTTTGTTTGGTGAATTATTGCCAACTATAAAAATAGAAAATATATCTATTTCAACCGGCACAGACCCAGAGCCAGAATCAAACCCCCACATTAATAGCAGCAGAGAATATGTAAAGACAGGAATTTCTGGTAATAAAACTGTACAAAACTCTTCTGTGGCATTAAGCGAAAAACAGATAGAAAATAAAAACTTCTTTCTTGATATTGGATTATCAACGTTAAGTAACGAAAATTTCCAATCTTCTTTAGTTTTAAATAATATTAATTTTTTAGATTTTATATATGTAAAGGTTATACAAAGTTTAAGCTCCAATTTAACAAATGAATTGTTAAGTTATAATTTTAATTTTGATTCAAAAAATTTAACAAATATTAACGATTATACAGAGCAAATTTTTAGTTTTAAAGATTTTTATGCAAATGGTGTATTAAAAGCTGAACTATCTAATGCAGCAAATGCCAATATTTATAAATACAATAAACAAATAAGATTTACAAGTAAAAATCCAAATAAACAACATTTGGATGTGTTTGCGTTTGCTTATATTAATTTTGATGAACTAATAAACAAGTTTGAATTAAATTTAACTGACAATTATGATGTATTAGGTTTTGTTTCAAAACAAGAAGTTATAAGCAATAGTCAAGTTGTTAATGAATCATACGTATTAACAGATAACAATAACAATTTTTTTATTGGAACACCATTTAAAGGAAAAAATGGTAAGTTTTATAAACAAAAAATTTCAACGGCTCGACAAGAAACTACAAATGAACCATTAAATATAGTCGCAGTAACTAATAAAAAAATTGTAGATTCTAGAGAACTAGCAAATCTTAGTCTTGTTGATACTGTAAATTCTACAACATTATCTGTTAATAATATAAATACAAATATAAATAAAACTTATTTATCTGATTTATACGTTTCTAGACAAAAAGATAATTCATATTCTGCGTTTTTTGTATTTGATATTATTTCATATTTAAAACAAAACAACAAAAATCAAGAAATTTATGATTTTTCTAAATCAACAGATTTTATAAAAATAAAAAAATTAAATATAATTAGAAAAAGAGTAAAAACAATAGATTCTACTGTATATTCATTTAATGAATACACACCAGATAAAAAAATTATATCCACATCACAAAACAGTTTTAGAAATATAACTAATAAAATTTCTTTTTATGACCCTTACAATTATTTGTATTCTACATCAATTGTAGATTTAAATAACAATAACTTTGCCTCTTTGTTGCCAAGTTTTGTTACATTAGATTCACTAAGAAAAGTCGCATCAGTTTCAGAAATTGTGCTTCCTGCTGCCCAAAACTATAGAATATTTACATTTTCTGATTTTGAAATGTCTAAAATAACTGCGGGAGAATACACATATGCTGTAGAAATTGATATAGAGGATAATACAAATCAAATAATTTATGATAAAATTGATAACTTAAACCGTGCAAAAGACTTATTATTAAATTATTTGTATGAAGCAGATAGAAGTGATATGTTTTCTGTATCTGAAAATAAACAAACTAAAAAATTCGTTTCGCTTCAAAATTCTAAATATGCCTCATTAAATACCACTACGGCTGTGCAACAAGGAACTATAGACCAGCGAATTACGATACAAAATTCACCTTGGATTTATGTACCATCTTTATTATTTACAATAGAAAAACAATATAAACTTAATAAAAATTTAAACAATAATGTAAAATATTATTATAATTTATTAAATCCTTCTACTACAAGTCCTCAAAAAATAACGTCTGTTTTAAATAAAGTTAATGAGCTAATAGAATTTTTAATTAATAAATATTCTTTGGAAGAAAAACAAGATAAAAATACAAAATCTAAAAATTCAAATAATATAAAAGTATTAAATGTTTATAAACAATTTTCTAATGTTATTGATTCTGATACTAAAAAAATAGGTATTAGTTTTATTGAAACCAACAATACTGCACTAGAGCTTGGCATACCAAAAATTTCAAATTCATTATTTAAAAGTCGCACTAGCAATGAAATATTAAAATACTTCCCATTTAATAACATTAGTTCTTTTCTATTGACAAGCAAATTATCAAAAGAAGACGCAAATAATTTATCAGATATTGTAACTTACAGCACTTGCTATTTGTCTCCATCCTCTGTAACAATTGACAAAAACGAATCTTATAATATCAATAGTATTGATAATTCAAATTTAAATTTGCCAAATTACGATAATATTGTTAATAAATCTATAGTTAAAAACAGTTCTTCTAAAAGAAGATATAACACAAACTCAGCAAGTGAAATAATAAATTCTACAAATACTAAAATTTCAATATCCAATAATTTATCGCCTAACTTAAGTACAGATATACAACTTTCTTTTATAACAAAAGATTCTCTTTTAGTCGATGCAGAAAAGGTTTTTGATAATAGTTCATTTTATAATGCTGATAGAACTTTTTCAATCAATGATTTATGTACTAATGCGAATGTTGAAACTAAAAATGAAGAAGATTTATCAAACTTTTCTTCTTTAACGAATTCTATTATAGAAGCCAATCTAAGACCATCATCTGTAAATGATACTACAAACAATACAACATCAATCACAACGATTGATAAATTTAATATTTTATCAAGTAATAGTATTTTAAATGAAATAAAAAATAAAATATTTAAATCTTCTGATGCAGTATCTAACACAAGTGAAACAACAACAGGCACATCCAATATTACATCCTCACTTTTATCGCTACCTTTACAAATAAAAAGCCTTATGGTTTCTGAAGTAAGTGAGACAAGATTTGATTTGTCCTCTTTTAATTTCGATCCATTTGTGCATCCAAGTACCAAAAATTTTATGAAATTAAACTTTCAAACAATTTGTCAAATTGAATATTTAGCTGGTTTTGAGCAAAACGATGTTAATAAACCAATTTGGAAATTGTTAAACAAAAATGATTACGACTCTTTAAGTGGATTCATTATAATAAAAATTAAAAAACATTATAACAAACTTCTTAATATCGGAATTGATACTGGCTTTGAATACGATATTTATAATGAATTTTGTATTGTAGAAAAAGAACAAGTTGAAAACTTGGTTCAGTCACAAAACCAAACAAATAAAATTGTGCCAAATATCAATTTTATAGTTAATAACAATATACTTAATACCAACAATATCTTAAATAATTTAAATATTAATTTAAGCGATGAAGAGCAAACTAATGTTGCCAAACAACTAATTGTTTCAAATACATTAGATTATAATGTTGATTCGTCATACGTATTTTCAAAATTAGAGTTAAATAATGCCAATTAGTAGAAAAATAAAATTTGTAGAAAAACAAAATATTGACAACCCATTACCTATAAAAAGCCTTTTTGATGTTGGGCTGTATATTACCGGCACCAATTTTGTTACTAAAGATATATTTGAAAATTCACAAAATAGTGCTATTGTTAAGGAAAACATCTTAACTACTACTGATAATACTTCTACTTTTCCAACTTATGTTGATTCTTATTCTTATACTGTCACTATACCCGGTCAAGGAATACAGCAATTTAATGAATTTGTATCTTCAAGTTTGTTAGTGAATTTAACCTCAGACCATTTTTGCAGTACAGATGGTTATTACGATTTAAATGATGCTTATTACTGTGGAATAACAGAAAAAGTTAATTCATGTGAAATAAAATATGAATATAATTTTTTAATTGAACAATATGAAAAAGTAATTTCTTCTACAACAATAGAAGAAAAATTGTTACCAAATATGTATGCTATTTTGTACGCTAAAAAAGAAGTTGATTTATACGGAAAATCAGAAAAATTTAGTGATTTTGTAACATTAAATAATAATATAAAATTTGTTCAATCTAATACTTTACAAACTAAAGCATTTACAAACTTAAATAATGGTGGTGAATATCATAATCTATATGCTAAAGCATTAGAAAAAGTTGCACTTCTAAGCGTAGGAGGAAGTTCAAATTTTAATAATATTACTGGTAAAATGACCAATATTATTATCCCACCAGAACAATTAACTGAAATAAACAAGTTAAGTGAATACAAAGAGCTTTATCCAATGTATAACGAAATCAACATTACAATGGATAAATTTTCAAGTTTTTCAACATTATTAAAAGATTCTGGTCTTACATTATCTTTAATTAATTATGTCATTAATAGCAGCGCATCAGTTGCAGATTTCTACTTATCAGAAGAAAAAGTTAATTATTCTTTTAATGTTGATACTGATAACATATCAGAGATTGATACTTCAATATATGAACAAGGAATTCAGACAAGCATATCAACAGAATTGGTAACGGGTTCTGTAAAATTATATGATTTATATAATTGGTGGCTTTTAACACAACAAGATTATACATTAAACAAAACAAACCAAGATAATTCTATTGTTTTTGGAATTGACGATGAAACTGTTAAGCTTGTGGAATATAACAATCAATTTACTAGAAATTTAAGTTACGTTTTGTTTTATGGTAAATTAAGAAAACTTGTTCAACAAACACAAAGAAATTTTTCTCAAGTTATTAGCGGAGAAACTGCATATACAGAAGCTGTATTTTATAAAATTAGTAAATATAAATCTGGTTCTTCTACTCCAATACAAACATTTTGGATACCAAACTCTGCTAATGTTGATTCACTTCAGTTTATCGATACACAAGTAAAATATGATACAAATTATGAATACAAAATTTTTGCTTATACTTTAGTAATTGGTAATTCAATTGCATCAAATGTGACTACAGATGTTAAAAATGAAGACATAACATTTGGATATGGTGGTGCGGCTATCACAACTGTAACAAGGTCAATAGGTATTGATTATATAACTTCTCCATTAATAACATTAGTTGAAGTACCTGTTTATAACATAACAAACAGAATTATTGATGATGCTCCATTAAGACCAGAAATTTTAACCATTCCATTTAAAAACATAAATAATAAAATTAAACTATTTTTTAACAACTCTACAGGCGAAGAGGAAGAAGAATTTTATGTAATTAATCCAGATGATTCAGCTAATCAATCCAAAAACATACAAACTATGTTTGCTTCAATACCTAAAGCAAAACAAAAATTTAAATCAGATGATATAGCGTCTGGATTTCAAATTTACAGAACCACAAAAAAACCAATTTCTTATTTAGATATACAAAATAATCTATTAAGCACAGTTACTACTGATTATGATACAAAAACATTTATCAAAGCATCTTCTGCAAGTTTTATAGATAATATAGTGCCAAATAGAAAATATTATTATGTTTTTAGAACAATTGATTTTCATGGAAATTATTCTAATCCAACAGATGTATATGAAATAGAAATGGTTGATAATGATGGTGCAATTTATTTAAAAACAGAAATAATTAATATAAAAGAAAATTATTCAGTTTTAATGAAAAATAAAAGTTTTAAAAAGCTTTTACTTATAAAACCAGAAATCTTACAAACTGTAGGAAATAATATGTTGAATACTTTGCAAAGTGCATACGACATATATACTACAGGAAATGCAAGTGTTTTGGGCGATTCTCCAAGTCCAGTTTGGGGTAAAAAATTCAAATTAAGATTTGTTTCCAAAAAAACAGGAAAAATGTTTGATTTGAATTTACAGTTAAATGTAGAAATAGATAAAGAAAATTTATAACACACTATTTATTGTAGAGGTTTAAACATGGCATTTTTAGATAATAGCGGCGATATTGTACTCGATGCAGTTTTAACAGATACTGGTCGTTTTAGATTGGCAAAAGGCGATGGTTCTTTTAGAATTGTCAAGTTTGCTTTTGGTGATGATGAAATAAATTATGGTCTTTACAACAAGAATCATCCAAGTGGTTCTGCTTATTATGACCTTGACATTCTTCAATCACCTGTATTTGAAGCATTTACGAATAATACTATCTCATTAAAATCTAAACTATTATCTATTTCAAGAAACAACCTTCTTTATTTACCAGTTGTGAAACTGAATGATGTTGTTACTGGATTTCAAAGACATTCTTCTAATGTATTTGTTGTAGCTGTTGATACTGATACCGAAACAAGTCTTGGAACTGCAACTGGCGTATTGTTCGGAGAGACTCCTTCAAACGGAGGTGCTATCAGAACAGACCAAGGCTTAGATACATCTGAAGTGTCTCCTGCTTTTGCAATTGATTCTGATTTAGTTGAAACTCAATATATTCTACAAATAGATAATAGATTAGGCAATATTATTAGTACAATTGACAATTCTAGAGCAGTAGTTTCGTTTATTGACGACGATAATATAGCCAGTTATTATTTCTCCGCAGATTCAGATATTGATTATGTTAAAGAGATAACAGACAGAACAACAAACTCTTCTGGCATGGTAATTGCTGGTCCTAGAGGGACTTATTTGCAATTTAAAATACAAGCATCTCTTGATTTAAATTCAAGTACATATTTGTTTAATTTGCTTGGTTCAACGACAAATATAAATAATGTAGATGCAACACCAACAAATTGCTACTATGTTGATAGCAACATTAGAATAACTGGCGTTACTACTGGCTATACCATTGACGTTCCAGTTAGATTTGCAAAAGTAGTATAATAAGGATATAAATAATGGCAACAACGTTCAAAAATTTATCTACAAACGATGTAGTTTCAACAAGAACCTTACTCAATGAAGCAATCCCTTTAACTGGAACTTTGTTTTCTGGAACATATAGTGACGCAAATATTAAAAATTATTCTCACGGAATGTTCCAATCAGTTTATGATTATCCTTATTTAAGTTCTTCCGCAAATCACATTGTTGATTTAAGTATGGGCTATTCTTCTGATTCTGGTTTATCAGGCTCAAATAGCACTCAAAATTCTAAAAAAATAAACATTTACAATCAAATGGCACAAATGCTAGTTGGATATGATGCAACTGGTAGCATAATGAAGTTTGATGAAGATGGAGATATTTCTGCTGGCGGTAATAAATTAAGTGAAGTATTGTTTTTTAATTTCTCTCGTTTATTAACAAAAGATGAAATTAAGAAAGGTTCTTTCTCTATGTCATTTATGACAGGCGCATACAACACACCTTCTTCTGGTACTTTATTCACTATTGAAGATACAAATGCACAAAATGATTATAGAATAAACTCTCCTGCTGGCGAGTATGCTGTACTTTATAAAACAAGCACAACTTCAGCATACGGTCTTGTATATTATCAAGCCGGTGTTGCTGTTGTAACTGCATCATTATTTAATGCAGCGTTTTATGGCTCTGGTTCTGCTGGTGCTGCTGTTAGAAATGTTATTTTATCTGGTTCAACAATTGAAACAAATATGAATGTTTTGCGTAGAAGAATAAATAATGTTTCATTCAACAATACAACAGAATTAAATTCAACTGTTTATTTCTGTCGTGCTGCACACAATGACTTCAATTATTCATCTAATCCTACATATCTTTCAAGCAGCAAGATGATTGTAAAGAACACATCAACAGATATGCCAGTTTCTTACATAACAACTGTCGGCTTATATTCTGCTGATAATGAATTACTCGCTGTTGCTAAAACTTCTGAACCTTTAAAGAAAGACCCAACAAACGAACTTACTTTAAGAGTCAGACTTGACTACTAAAAAAAATGATTTACAAATTTGGTGAAAACGATATATTCTACAACAGGATAGAAACTCACCCAAAATTTAATTTTTATGTTTTTAAAGGGCAAGTTTATTATAACAATAAAGTTGTAAAATCTGGCTCTTTCACATCCAGCGTCGGTTGTGTTCCAAATGGATACGTTAGTTTATATGAAGAAAATATTGATAGAGATTCTTCGCAATTAATTTATCCATTTATAACAAAAGCTGGTGGGTTGTCTGCTTTTAAAACAGTTTCAACTTCTCAATTTAATTCAAATTTTAGTTATGGTGATATAATAACTGGTAGTTATCCTTTATCAGCATCTGTCATAAGAGAGTTTTATACGCAAGGCGAAAGCAGACCCCACATTGACGCATTAAGAAATACACTAAATTATTATCTACCTTTATCAAGACATTATTCATTTTCATCTTCTTTTGGAGATAAAAGCGATCAAAAAATGAATTTGATTAATATTCCTAGTATTTTCTTTGGTTCTGGAATTGAAAAAGGTACAATAAACTTAAAAATGTTTTATACTGGCACTTTGATAGCAGAAGTACAGGATGTAAAAAGAAATGGCGAATTAATACAAGTTGGACCATCGGGTTCTGTTGGTTCTGGTTCAATTGCTGGTGTTGCGTTATATAATGAAGGATTTTTGTTACTTACTGGTAGTTGGACAATAAAGACTAATTATGTAGATTATCTCGATGATATTACAGACCCACAACAAACTTCGTGGTTATACTTTGGATGGGGAATGAATGATGGTTTAAATATGCCATCAACTTCTAATTCTGGTTCTGCCTATAGTTATACAATGGATTTTAAAGGTACGACATATACGCCTGTTATCACCATGCTTGCACATGCTCCAAGAGGAGAATTAAATCATTCAAATAATCCAACATTTATAGATAAAACCTCAACCAATTTGAATGTATATTATTCTTCTTCATATTCTTTTTCAGAAGCTGAAATGGTTATCAAAAACACTACTTCCGCGTCATATTCTGACCCAGAACCACCTTTCAAGAAAACAACCTATATAACAAAAATAGGTATTTACGATGAAAATAAAAATCTCATTGCTATTGCAAATGTTGCAGAACCTGTTAAGAAGACAGAAGATAGAGATTTTACATTTAAATTAAAATTAGATATTTAACATGAACAACACTCCAATGATTTTGGGACTTGATGTAAGTTCCTCCAAGATTGGCATTGCCGTTTTGGATTTAGACAAAAAGATAGTATCTTCTGATTTAATAAAGTTTAAACCAGAAACACCGCTTGAAGAAAGAGCAAAATTGTTTGAAAACAAATTAGCAAAGTTAAAAAAGTATTACTTTATAACTCACGTATTTGTTGAAGAACCTTTTATTGCTTTTGGTGGTGGTAAAACAACTGCTCACA
>Ga0209400_1000648_pt1 | contig 30179 bp, 35 predicted proteins | sample M_130807_EF_Meta_FD_187313 | JGI IMG/M metagenome (GOLD analysis project Ga0209400, IMG submission 187313) | Freshwater microbial communities from Lake Montjoie, Canada to study carbon cycling - M_130807_EF_MetaG (SPAdes) (version 2) | ecosystem: Environmental > Aquatic > Freshwater > Lake... | reverse complement strand
TGGCCATGGCCTCTTTGATTTCTTTTTCCATCTTGTCAAAGTTGGCTTTGTCTGCGGCTTCGGCCGACTTCTTGCCAGGATCGCCGTCTTGACCCGACTCTTTGCTGTCGGCGCCATTGGGTGATGGGTCGTTTTCTGTGGGTCCGCCCTGCGAGCGCGGCGTGACCATGTTCAAGGCACTGGTTTGTTTGGCTGAGAAGGGGAAACCATCGGGGTCAATCACAGAGCGGCCACCGAGCATGCCGTCAGAGCCTGCCAACTTGCCCATGGTGACAGCGCTGTGCGAAGTGGGCTTGAAGTAATCAGCCACACTTTTTCGCTGGTCGGCATTGGAGGCACCCAGCAGCCACATGAGCAAGAAAAACGCCATCATGGCGGTCATCATGTCGGCCAGCGCAATTTTCCAAGCACCACCGTGCGCACCACCATGCCCATCGTCCATGATTTTCTTGATGGTGATGGACGGTGCCACCACCACGGGCGCATCGGGATCGGCCTCGTCTGGTATGAGGGGTGCAGCTTCTGCGGCAGCTTCAGGCGCAACTTCTACCGCGGCGCCTTCGGCGACAACAGGCGCCTCAGCCACAACGGTTTTTTCTTCTGTTGGCGCTTCTAAAACTGCTTCAGCCATGCTGATTAGCCTCGTAATCCGTCAAACACTTCAGCAAAACTGGGCTGATTGTGGTGGCTGATGCCAGATCGCGCGGCTTCAATGATGAGGGGCATGGGGTGGCCGTGCATGGTGCCAATGATGATTTGCTTCACCACTTTGAAAATTTGACCTTCGTCTTCAATGATCTGCGCCAAGCGTGAGGCCATGGGCTCCACAAAACCGTAGGCCATGAACACACCCAAGAAAGTACCCACCAAGGCGCCACCGATCATGCCGCCCAAAATGGCTGGCGGTTGGTCAATCGCACCCATGGTTTTCACCACACCCAACACGCAAGCCACAATACCGAGCGCAGGAAGCGCACCGGCCAATGTGGCCAAAGCGGCCTGGGGTTTCAAAGCATCATGGTGGTGGGTTTTGATGGACGCGTCCATCACGTCTTCCACCGCATAGGGGCTCAAGGGGCTGGTGGACACCACCATCAAACGAACCGTGTTGCAAACCAAATCCAACAAGGCATGGTCGTGCAAAATTTTGGGGTACTCGCCAAAAATGGCGCTGGACTCTGGATTCTCAATGTGCGCTTCAAGGGCCACCGGGCCCTCGGTTTTGAGCGTCTTCATGATTTTGGACACCACAAAGATGGTACTGAGGTAATCCTCTTTTTTGTAAGCAGGGCCTTTGAACACTTTGCCCATGCCGGCCATGGCACCTTTGAAAATGTCCATGGAGTTGCCCACCAACATACCGCCAATGCCGGCGCCCAAAATACACATGATCTCAAGGGGAGCGGCTTTAATAATAGGCGCCATGTCGCCACCGTGCAGGATGTAACTCCCGAACACGGCACCCATCAGAACAACGATACCAATAATCGCAACCATATTTCTCTCCAAAAACGAACAAACGGGCGGCTGGATTCCCAGCAGCGCCCGTCATTGTTCCTTCAAAGCCTTGCCCTTACAGGCAAAAGCTCAATGCATTGCAGACATTGCGACACCTGAAGCAGGCGCCGTTTTAGGTAACAAATTAGGAACATCACGCCAAGCTTGGCGAATTTCATTCAACAAGGTGTGAACTTCTTGCAATGCATCGAGGTCATTGCGAGCGTTCACGTACACCAAACGGCGTGTGACGTAGCTGTACAACTCGTACAAGTTACGGGCCAAATCGCCGCCTTTGTCTAAATCCAATGAGCCTTGTAAGCCCAGGACGATGCGGCCAGCGCGCATCAAACTTTTGTTTTTGTCTTCAATCGAGCCGCGCTGGATGTGACCTTTGGCGGTCACCAAGCTGTCAATCAGGCCGTCAAACAGCATCTGAATGAGTTCAACCTTGTCGGCCACCAAGGCTTGTGACGTGTGGTTGCCTTCGCCGTAGCTCTCCATCGCTTTGAAATGTACTCGCATGATGTCTTGTTCCTTATGATCCTGACACAGCAGGAATCGGAGGGACATCGGAAAACTTGAGTCTGATTCGAAAATAGAGGGGTCTGCTGCGTTAAAGCGGCTTGCAAAGACAGCCCTCGGCGACGGAGAAACTTGAAAGCCCAACATTCAAGTCCCCTTGCTGGCCTTGGACTTGGCCGAATTCACCGGCTCCACACCCAAGGTTCCACGCAGTTTTTTTACCACGGCCGACAAAAGTTGGCTGACGCGTGACTCTGTCACGCCCAACACTTCGCCAATTTCTTTCAGGTTGAGCTCTTCAACGTAATACAAATTCATTAACAATTGATCGCGTTCGGGCAAATCGGAGATGGCGCCCGTGAGCGCGCCCATGAATTGCTCGTGCTCCACAATTTGCTCAGGCTGTTGGGCCGAGTCGGAAGCAATGTTCATGACCTCTTCTGTCACCACTTCCATGGAATAGGTTTCAAAGCGGCGCGCTTGCGTGCGTTCTTTGTGAAAGCTCTCAATGTCCTTGCCCATGTGGTCGGCCAATTCGGCTTGGGTGGGTGTGCGGCCCAGCTCGGCACCCAGTTCATGGGTGGCTTCAGAATGTGATTTGTTGATGGCCACCGCCGAGCGTGGCAAAAATGACAGGCGCCTCACCTCGTCCAAAATAGCGCCACGCACTCGGCTATGGGCAAAGTTTTCAAACTCAAGGCCCTTCACAGGGTCAAAGGCACGCGCTGCCTCTAACAAGCCAATCATGCCCACTTGAATGAGCTCGTCGAGCTCCATAAAAGGCGGCAGCCTCACCTTCAGGTGCAAAGCCACGCGCTTGACCATGCCCAAATGAGCCATGACCAGCGCTTCGCTGTTGTTTTGAACCTGTTCGTAGAGACGAGTCGATGTGGCCATGATGGGAGTTTAATTCTTAAGCTCTGGCTTTCACCAGGCGCTCTACAAAAAACTGCAAGCCTCCTGATGCTTCTTCGATGGGTTCGAGCTGACGCGTGGCTTCGGCCAAACGCCTGAAATCTCGGGCTCCGGCACTGCCTGGGGCGTATTCGGACACGGGCTGGTACTTTTTAAGGGCCGTCAAGATCAGGTCGTCTTGTTCGATGGCGCCCAAATACCGCACGGTTCTGTTGAGGAAACGGGCACAGACTTGGTTGATTCGCTCAAACAACTGGTAGCCTTCTTGGGCGCTGTCAACACCGTTGGGGATGAGGTAAATTTCGTCCAAGCCTTGATCTTGTATGAGTACTTTGATGGTGGCGTAGGCATCAGCAATAGAAGAGGGATCGTCGCGCACCACCACAAAACGGCGCGAACAGGCCGACATGAAAGCCAAAACTTCAGGTGAAATGCCTGCAGCCATGTCCACAATCAAATAGTCAATGTCTTCGTCGAGGGCACTGAAAGCGCGAACGATGTTGGCCGCTTGCATTTCGCCCAAAGCCGCCATTTCTTGAATGCCAGATGCGCCCGGCACCAACTTCACACCTTGGCGGGTGGTGACAATAATTTCTGCCAGTGTTTTTTCGCCACTTAAAAAATGGCTTAGGTTGTAGGGGCAGCGCACGCCCAAGGCAATTTGGGCATTGGCCAAGCTCATGTCGGCGTCAAACAACATGACGCGAAAACCCATGGCCTGCAATGCAACGGCCAAATTGACGGACACCGTGGTTTTTCCCACGCCGCCTTTGCCACTGGCGATGCCAATGACTTGGGTAGTTTTCGCTTTATCCATGAACTTCAGTCTGAGGAATTTCAACCGACCAATTGGGACGGCTCAAGCCCATTGTATGAGCGAGCGGCTCGATGGCTTCATTTGCTTCGATCATGACATCCTTTGCAATGTCTGAAGGCGGCGTGAGTTGGGCCAAAGCAATGTTGATCAATTTTTGCAAACCAGAAGACTTCAGGCCATCCATGACCTTGTCAGAACTTCCACCCGCAGAAACCACGCACTGCGCTCCTTCAGCGATCAAAAATTGTATCAGTGGCCAAGGCGAGTGAGACTCGTCCAACTTGCTGATCATGAGGCTTTGCCATTTCAGTTGAGACTTCATCATGATGCGAGACAAAGTCACGCCCGAAGAATCGGCCGGCACCACAGCATGCAAGCCGGCCGTTGGGCACACTTTCAAAATTTCATTCAAACGCTCGGTCATCTGCACGCCGGGCGTGTCAATCACGATCAGCCTTCTGGGTGACAACTCACTGAGCAACACTTTCAAAGTTTCCGCATCCGTTGCGCGGAAGCAGTCCACTCCCAATTGGGCACACAGCATCTGGGTTTGCGACCAGGCTCCTGCGCGCATGTCGTGATAGCTCACCACCGCCACATATTCAGAGCCATAGTTCAAAGCCACTTGCTGCGCAGCTTTCGCGGCCATCAAGGTTTTGCCAGAACCCGACAGGCCGGCCATGACATGCACGCCGCGGTTAGGAAAACCTTCTTGAGGGCGCTCCAAATTGTGGGTGAGTTGGGCGCGAAGGCTGTCGATGGCGAGGTCCAATGTAGGCTGCTCGCGCAAGCCTTCTTGAAGCAATGCGCGCAAAGCGGTGGGCACTGAGGCTTCAATCATGCCCTGCACCAATGGCTGAATGTGTTCAGGCCAATATTGGTTCATTTGCCAATTGTTGGTTTGTTGGCTTAAGCGAAACTCTTGGCGCAAGGCCGCCAGTTCGTCACGCACCAAGGACACAATTTCTTGACTGCGAATTTGCTCACGGCCTTGGGTCAATAGTTGCTCGGTGCTCAATGTGGCCTCAGCCAATTTTTTGACCTGTGCAATGGTTTCTGGTTTGAGCGCTTGGTGCAAATGCTGGCTGAAGGGGTTCTGCTCGGACGAGGCGGTTGAAGCAGAAGAAGGTTTGCGAGTCAGCAGCGCTTCAGTGGTGGTCATGCCTTCTTTGCGCACTGAACTGATTTTGCTGGCGTGGCTGACTTGGCCCATGTCCGTGTCTTGCTGGTCTTCCATCAGTTCGGCAGCGGAAGCTTCGGCCACGTCCAAAGCCACGATCAATTCAGTCTGGCCTTCCACCCGGTTATTGGAAATGATGAGCACGTCGGGGCCGTACAAAGCCATCGCCTTTTCAGTGGCGCTGCGCGTGTCGCGGGCAAGTATGCGTTTGAGTTCCATGGCTTTTATCTCTCGTTCAATCGGGTGGTTGAATCAGGTGTTAATCGTTTGTGAATGGGTTTTTAACGTGTTTCAGCGTGAACGGTGTGAACCACTTTCACTGTCTGATCATCAGGAATTTCGCTGTAAGACAACAAGGTCAAATCGTTCACGCGATAGCGCACGGCCTTTGACAACCAAGGCCGAATGACAGGCGACACCACCAACACGGCGGGGTGACCCATTTCTTCTACGGCACGTGCGCCTTCGCGCAACGCGCCAAACAAACGTTCGGCCAAGCCGGGCTCCATGGCAATGCTTTGGCCGGGCGCGGTTTGCTGCAAGATGTTGTGAATCAATTGTTCAAGGCCTGGGTCCAAGGTCATGACTGACAAACCGTTGGTGTCGTCCACCAAGCTTTGAACAATCATGCGGCCCAACTTAGGACGAACCAAGGAAGTGAGTTGCTCGGGCTCTTGCGTACGGCTGGCCACTTCAGACAAGGTTTCGGCAATGGTGCGCATGTCTCTAATAGACACCGACTCATTGAGCAAGTTTTGCAAGGTGCGTGTGACCACACCCAAAGACAACTTGCCTGGCACCAAATCTTCCACCAACTTGGGTGACTTGGCAGCCAACTTGTCTAAGAGTTGTTGGACTTCGTCGTGGCTGAGTAAATCGGAGGCGTTGTCGCGCAACACTTTGTTCAAGTGTGTGGCCACCGCGGTGCTAGCGTCTACCACCGTATAACCCAAAGTGCGAGCCATGTCGCGCTGCGAGGGGTCAATCCAAACGGCATCTAAACCAAACGCAGGCTCTTGTGTGGCTTGGCCTTCCAGCGGTCCATACACTTGGCCGGGGTTGATGGCCAACTCTTTGCCCACCTTGATTTGACCGCGGCCGCGCACCACGCCCTTGAGCACAATGTGATAAGCGTCGGGGTCGATGGTTAAAGCATCGCGAATGCGAACGGGTTGCACCAAGAAACCCAGCTCGGCCGACAATTTTTTGCGAACGCCCTTCACACGGCTCATCAATTGACCGCCGGTTTCGGGGTTGACCAAGGGAATCAAACCGTAGCCAATTTCAAGGCCAATGAGGTCCACTTGGTCGACATCGTCCCAATCCAATTCTTTGGGTTCTTCAGAAGCGGCCTGAGCAGCTTGCTCGGCAGGCGTGCTGACGGGCTCGGCTTGCTTTTGCGTGATGCGCCAAGCCAAACCTGCAGAACCCAAAGCCAAAGTGATGAACACCAAATGCGGCATGCCAGGGACCAAACCCAGGATGGCCATGATGGCGGCCGACATGTACAAGGCGGTGGGGTTTGACAATTGGGAGGTCGCCTGCTCGGTCATGGACTCCGACGTGGTCACGCGGGTCACAATGATGGCGGTGGCCAATGACAAGAACAATGAAGGAATTTGCGCGACCAGGCCGTCACCAATGGTGAGCAGTGTGTAAATACGGCCAGCGTCAGACAAAGACAAGCCGTGTTGGGCCACACCAATGGTCAGGCCACCAATCAAGTTGATGACCAAAATAAGCAAGCCGGCCACCGCATCGCCGGACACAAACTTAGAGGCACCGTCCATGGAGCCAAAGAAGTCAGATTCTTGCGAAAGTTCTTCGCGACGTCTTTTGGCGGTTTCTTGGTCAATCACACCGGCATTCAAATCGGCGTCAATGGACATTTGTTTGCCAGGCATGGCGTCCAAGGTAAAACGGGCGTTCACTTCAGACACACGTCCCGCGCCTTTGGTCACCACAATGAAGTTGATGATCATCAAGATGGCGAAGATGATGAAACCCACCACATAGTTACCGCCGATCACAAACTCACCGAAAGCCGCCACCACTTTGCCGGCAGCCTCGTGGCCTTCGTGGCCATTGACCAAAATCACACGGGTAGAGGCCACGTTCAAGCCCAAACGGAGCATGGTGGCAAACAACAAGACAGATGGGAAAGATGAAAACTCAAGCGGCTTGCGGGTGCCAATGGCAATCATGATGATCAGCAAGCTGCAAGCAATGTTGAAGGTAAACAGGATGTCCAGCATCAATGCCGGCAGAGGCACCACCAACATGGCCATGATCAACAACACCATGGCGGGCAAGCCCAGGCCGGTGTAATCGAATTTGGACAGGTTCTGTCGAACCGCTGACAGGGTCAAGGTGCTCATGGTTGGCCTAAAGGGCTGAGGACAGGGTTAAAAGATACAAACTGCATGGTTTTCTTCCATAGTTCATCTTGTCCAGCAAAGACCATGCCATGTGGAATCCCGACACTTGGCCTTCTTTGAAGGGAATGCACCAAAGCGGCAAGGACTGTCCTGTCACGATTTTTGCTAATACAAGGCATGCCCGGCCTGAAAACCGGGGTCTGAACGTCAAACAGAAGATGGAAAAACCATGGATGCCAACCTCAATTTCTTGACCGCACCTACCGCCAAGCCCACGCCAACTGGGCCTTCCAGCGCTACAGGGGGTCTAGACCCGAACCTCTCCAAGCCCATGAGCGGGCAGGAGTTTGCAGGGGTCATGCGCGACCTCATGGCAAAAGGAGAACGGCAATCGGTTGCCGGAAAGTCCGAAGAAATGGTTGCCGATGCCACAGCCTCTGGCCTTCAAACCCTGAACTTGGGCGACCAATTTGCAGTCATTACCGCCACAAGCCCCCTGCCCGACCCCTCCAGCTTGGCACAATTTGCGCGAGCCCAAGGTCTGAGCGAATCGGCCGTTCAAACCCTGTTTGGCGATCTCATGCCGACCCAAACAGCGACCAATGACGCTTTGAACATGTCCCAATTGGGTCTTCCCAGCATGGGCATGATGGGGTTGCCCGCCAATCCCATGCTCATACCCATGCCAACACAAAGCATGACAGCAGCACCTTCTGCTGGCACGCTTGACACCCTTGACACCCTTGGCACCCTTGACACGCTCACGCTCATGCCAGGTGCCACCCATTTAGGCTCTGCCAAAGCCACAGTGGGCAGTGCTGCCGTGTCTGATTTGCTCATGGCTGCTGGTGCCACGGGCCTGATTCAATCTTTGGGCGCCCCAGGTCTTGCGATTTCCAACGCTTTGGGCAGCCCAGAACAAGTGGCGCAGATGGCCGAGATGGCGCCCGAGTTGGGCCCTTTGGACGCCATGCGCATGCGCATGGTGCCGGCTTGGGAAAACATGACGCGCCAGCTGGCCCAATTACAAGGGACCGACCAAGCGGCTGCTTGGGGCCAATTGACCTCTAACTTATTTAACAGCAAGGCAAAAGACGCTGACGTTAAAGAAGTCTTGGTGGACCTGGGCGGAGAGAATCCCGATGTGATGTTGGCCTTGGATGCCATGAAAGACAACGCTTCAAACACCAACCTGACCCCCCTTGACTCGGCCCGTAACACCGCCAGCACCGGCGCCTTGGGTGCTGCCGCCACCAGTGCCGCCTTGGCCAACCCCGAAATGACCGACCGAGCGGCCCAAATTCAAGACTTGGCCGATAAACTGGGCAAAGCCATGGGAGAGAGGCTTCAAGAACAGCTTGAGCGTGGAGAATGGAAGCTTCAGCTCAAACTCAATCCAGGCCACTTGGGCAAAATTGATGTCGAACTGGACATGAATGCAGGTGGTTTGGATGCTGTCTTTAAGTCCGATAATTCACTCACCCGAGAATTGATTTCGCAAGGCATGCCCAAACTCAAGGACAGCTTGTCACAATCTGGCATGAGTGTTGCTAATGTCTGGGTGAACAGTGAAAACCAGAGACAATCTGGCGGAAACTCGACACCGCGACAGCAAGGTGAGACTGAAAAGTCAGTCAACGCACCTGCTAACGTGGTCAAAGAAGCGTCTGCCGCGGACACCCGCATTCGAGATCTTAGATCTTCCAATGCGTGGGACACACTGGCATGATTCTGAGAATTTTTTGTTTCATCGTTTTTGATCGTCCGGAATTTCCGGTGTGAATTTGTTTAATTAGAGGTGCCCTATGGCCACGTCAGCCCCAGCAGCAGAAGAACCCGAAGTCGCCGAAGAGCCGAAAAAGAAATCGCCTATCGTCCTCATCATTGCGGGCGTGGTGGGTCTGATCGTGCTCATCATTGCAGTGGTGTTAGGCACCCTGTTTTTCACAGGCTATTTCAATCCCAAACCCGAAGTGGAAGCAGAGCATGCTGAAGCTGCGGCCGATGGCGGCCATGGCGACAAAAAAGGCGACGCCAAACCCTCCAAGAAAACCAAGGACACACCGGAGCTCACACGCTTTGAGTACACCTACCTGCAAATTGAGCGCGAGTTTTTGGTCAATGTGAGTGGCTCCAAGAAAGTCATGTCTGTTCAATTGGCCGTCATGACCCACTACGACGACCGCGTGTTTGAAAACGTCAAAAAGCACGACTTTGCCATTCGCTCAGCCGTGATGGATGTGATGCGCCAAACCACCGACGCCGATTTGGTCAAACCCGATTTCCGCAAAGAATTGGCCGTCAAAATTCGTGACAGCATCAACACTTTGCTAGAGAAGTACGAAGACTTTGGTGGCATTGAAGAAGTGCATTTCACCAACTTCATTGTTCAGTAATTGCTTTTGTACGCTCACCGTTTGCGCCATACTTATGAGACTGCTTGATTGATATGGCTACTAATTTACTCACCTCCGAAGAACTTGCCGCCTTGACCGAAGGGGTCATGGATGGTTCGATTCCGGTAGACACCGGCTACAACACGACCGCTCGTGTGAAAAAACACGACCTGGCCAGCGAAGACAGCAGCTTGGGGGTGAACATCACCTCGATCGACATGATCAACGAGCGCTTCATTCGCACCTTTCGCTTGGGCTTGGTTGAAATGCTTCGCACCAGCCCCAAGGTCAATCCCAACCAAGTTGAGATTGTGCGGTTTGGCGATTATTTAAAAGGCCTGAAAGCGCCCTTGTCAGTCAATGTGGTTCGCATGAATCCCTTGCGTGGCAACTCCATTGTGGTCATCGACCCCACCGTGGTGTTCAGCTCGCTCGATAGTTTTTTTGGTGGCTTTGGCAAGGGTGTGGGCAATTTACCGCCTGGCCGCTTGTTCACGCCCACCGAGTCACGCATCATCAACATGATTTTGGAAGTGTTTTTCAAGTCACTCACAGAAGCTTGGGCCGCGGTGCTGCCCGTTGAGTTTGAGTTGGTGAGCTCTGAAATCAACCCCCAGTTTGCCCAAATTGCCGATGAAAATGACTTGGTCATCCTGACCCGTTTTGATGCCGAAAGCAAGCTCGAATCGCACGGCTTCATCGACTTGGTGTATCCCTACGCTTCCCTCAAGCCCATTCGCGAAAAATTGCGCAGCCGCGTGCAGTCGGGAGATGGCAACGAAGAGTCTGACAAACAATGGCGCTTGGAGCTCGAAGACGCTGTGGACAGCGCCAGCTTGGAGGCCCGCGTTTTATTGGGTAGCATTGAGTCTTCTTTTGGTGACATCGAAGCCATGAAGGAAGGCGACGTTTTGTTCTTCAAGAAACCCGAATTGGCGCTTCTGCAAGTCAATGGTCTGCCTGCATTTGATGTGCAGGTGGGTTCAATGGGTGCCCAAACGGCTGTGCAAATTGAACGGGCTTGCATTCCCGGTATGCAATAAATTTTCAGGAAAAAGTCATGAACGATACCAACACTGCCCTCGAAAACGAAGCGGCCAAACGCCAAATCAATCCCGAAGTGCTGCAAAACATCAGCGTCACTTTGTCCATTGAAGTGGGCCGCGCCATGATCAAAATTCGCGATCTGATGCGCCTCACGCAAGGCAGTGTGGTCGAGCTTGACCGCATTGCGGGTGAACCCCTCGATTTATTGGTCAACAACACCGTCGTGGCACAAGGCGAAATTGTGTTGGTCAACGACCGTTATGGCGTGCGCCTGACGCGCGTCGCCCCCGCTTCTGAGCGCATGAAGAACTTATAAATTTTTATCAACAATCAGCGCCATAGTTTCGCTAACATTGCTGATATCGCCAACGTCACAAACTGAGAATAAATACCATGGCACCTGGCCTCGCTAGCGCCGACCTGTTTCGCATGCTGGGCAGCTTTGCGCTGGTGTTGGCTCTTATGGCCGCGCTCTTATGGGCACTGCGCAAATTGCAGTCGCGCTTGAACACTCAAAATTCAGGGCGCCGCATGAATGTCATTGAGTCTTTGAGCGTAGGCCCCAGACAAAAATTTGCGCTGCTGCGCGTGGGCCAGCATGAAGTGTTGGTCGGCATTACCGCTTCCCAAATGACCGCCTTGGCGCACTGGCCCGAGGGGTCAGACAGCCTCGCGCTTCCCACTGTGTCGACACCCATTGTTCACGCAACCCCCACGCCCTCTGGAGAACCCCATGTTGCGTAATTATTTCAAGCAGCCCATCGTCTTGGCCAGCGCCCTTCTTGCCTTGGCCTTGTTGGCATTCCCCTTGGTTTCTGCCGCACAAGGCATCCCCATGCTGAACGTGACAGGCACCGCCAAAGGCCAGCAACAGTACAGCTTGTCTTTGCAGTTGTTGGCGCTGATGACATCGCTCACGTTGTTGCCCTCGTTTTTGCTCATGATGACGGCCTTTGTTCGAATCATCATCGTTTTGTCCATCTTGCGTCAGGCGCTGGGCACTGGCCAAACCCCACCCAACACCGTGTTGGTGGGCCTGTCCTTGTTTCTAACACTGTTCATCATGTCGCCCGTGTTCACACAGGTCTACGACAATGCGGTGTTTCCTTACATGCAAAAAGGCCTGGCCTTTGACAAAGCTTTGGCAGCCGCCGAAGAGCCCATCCGCAATTTCATGATGAAACAAACGCGTGAAGACGACATTGGTTTGTTCATGCAAATGGCCAATAAAGGCGAGCCCGCCAATGCGGCCGCAGTGCCGTTTTCCACCTTGGTTCCCGCCTTCATCACTTCAGAACTCAAAAGCGCTTTCACCATTGGCTTTCTCATCTACATTCCGTTTGTGGTCATTGACCTGATTGTGGCCAGCGTCTTGATGTCGATGGGCATGATGATGCTGTCGCCCATGATGATTTCCATGCCATTCAAACTCATGTTGTTTGTCTTGGTCGACGGCTGGAGCCTCATCCTGGGCTCTTTAGCTGCCAGCTTTGTTACCTGAATTTAGACTTAATTGGGAGCACCTTCATGGACACCTCTACCGTTGTTGACCTGGGCCGCCAAGCACTCTGGATGACCGTTTTAATTTCTGCGCCGCTCTTGGGCGTGGCTTTGTTTGTAGGCTTGTTCATTGGTATTTTGCAAGCCGCCACCTCTATCAATGAAGCCACCTTGAGCTTCATTCCCAAGCTGGCGGCACTGGCCGTCACACTGGCGGTGGTAGGCGGCTGGCAACTCACCACCTTGGTGGACTACACGCGCAGTGTGTTTCAGCGCATCCCGGGCTTGTTTACCTGATGGACATCGCAGTCACCGAACTGATGGAGCGCTTTTATGGGCTCCTCTGGCCGATGCTGCGAATCTCGGCCCTGTTGGTGGCCGCCCCTATTTTTTCATTGCGCGCGCTCAATTTACGCATTCGCATTGTGTTGGCCATGGCCCTCACGTGGTTGGTGTATCCCATGCACGAGTGGCCCAAAATTGACCCCCTCACGGCGGGTGGGTTGATGGAGATTGCCAATCAAATCATGATTGGCCTTCTGATGGGCCTGATGCTTCAAGTGGTGACAGCAGCCATTGTGTTGGCGGGCCAATCCATTGCCAATGCCATTGGCTTGTCGATGGCCACCATGATCGACCCCAACATGGGCAACGTGCCCGTTATTTCTCAATTTTTATTGGTCATGTCGACCCTGATTTTTGTGGGCTTAGGGGGACATGCGCTGCTTTTAAATTTGGTTGTAGAAAGCTTTAACAGCTTGCCCATTGGCAGCAACCTCTTAACCACCGAGGCCATGAAGCAAGTCATTGCTTGGAGCTCTATGTTGTTTTTGGGTGCGCTGCTCACGGCCTTGCCCGTCATGGTGGCGCTGTTGTTCATCAACATTGGTTTGGGTGTGGCCACGCGCGCAGCACCTAGCCTGAATATTTTTTCGGTGGGCTTTCCCGCCATGGTGTTTGCGGGTTATGCCGTGCTCATTTTGGCCTTGCCCAACATTGGCGCACGCATTCAATGGCTTTGGATGCAAGGCTTTTTCCAAGTGCGCGCCTTGGTTGGCCTCACTTGAAGCGGGAGGCTTGAGATAAATCATGGCTGAAGAATCAGGCTCCGAAAAGACCGAAGACCCGACGGCGCGAAAACTTCGCAACGCTCGGGAAGAAGGGCAAGTAGCGCGCTCGGTTGAATTGCCTGCGGCTGCCGTCACCATTGGCGCAGTGCTGGTCATGGTCATGATGGGCGGCTACTGGATGAGGCAAATGGCAGAAATTTTTGCCTCGGGCTTCAAGTTTGACCGCAAAACCTTAGACAACCCCGACCTCATGGTGACCACCTTTGCGCACCACCTGGGCCAAAGTTTCCTGCTCATCGTGCCCGTCCTCATGGCCACCGCTGTCTTGGCCATCTTGTCCAGCGGCGCCACCGGAGGCTATTTGTTTTCCCTCAAAAGCATCTTGCCCAATTTTGGCAAGCTCAGTGTGATGTCGGGCATTGGCCGCATGTTTGGTGCACGCGCCGCTGTCGAGCTCATCAAATCTATTTTGAAATTTACCTTGGTGGCTTCGGTGCTGTGGGCCCTGGTCAGCCGTCAAATGGATCAAATGATGCAGCTCGGCCAAATGGCCGTGGAGCCTGCCTTGACCGCCGCGGGTTGGATGATTGCCGAGTCTGCGCTTTGGCTTTCTCTCAGCTTGTTGGTCATTGCGCTCATTGATGCGCCTTACCAAAAATACACCTTCATTCAAAAAATGCGCATGACCAAGCAAGAGGTCAAAGATGAAATGAAGGACATGGAGGGCCGTCCCGAAGTGAAGCAGCAAATTCGGCGGCGCCAGCGCGAGATGGCCAACAACCGCATGTTGCAAAAAGTCAAAGATGCCGATGTGGTCATCACCAACCCCGAGCACTTTGCGGTGGCACTGTCTTACGATCCCACCGGCGATGGCGCACCTTTGTTGTTGGCCAAGGGCTCAGACCACATGGCCGCCCGCATTCGAGAAGAAGCCAAATTGCATGGCGTCGAAATGTTCCAAGCGCCGCCTTTGGCGCGTGCGCTTTATTTCAGCACCGAAGTCAATTACCCCGTGCCAGAATCTTTGTACTTGGCGGTTGCCCAAGTGATCGCCTATGTTTTCAGCTTGGCCGACGTTCGCCCTGGGGTTGAACCCATGCAAAAACCCAAGCCCAAAGTTCCAGCCTCAATGCAGTTTGATGCCAACGGCAAATTAATCACCCCCTAACACCTCCATTGAAAGACGGCCATGAGCGACCCACAACATCCTGATGAACCGCTGATCATCAAAAGCGATCGTGCGCATACCGTGAGCATGCCCGAGGGCACCAACATGGCGGTGGGCAAAAAAGGCGAAGTGGGTGAGCCCTCCATTCGCAAGGTGTTGGCCGACTCTGAAAATCATGCCGCTGAAAACATCGTCATGGCTGGCGGCGTGAGCAAGTCGCCCGACCAAAGTTCAATCGACATGGCACACGACGACAACTTCAAGGGCTATCAAAGCGTGGTGGACATCCCAGACCGCTTTGTCGACAACCCCAAAGATGCTGTGGTGCCGCCCCCCCTCAAGAAAACCTTGGACGTCAGCATCCTTGACAAAGTCTTAAAGACTCAAGACATTGAAACTGGTGTCGATGCTGTAGAAAGCGATGTTGCTATCGAAGCGCCCCTTGCCAAAGTGGCGGAACCACAATACGAGCCCGAGCCAGAGATGAACTTTCCGGCTCGTGTGATCAATATCAAGATCGAGAACGACAAGTTGCGCTCGCGGCTAGACGGTCTTGAATAAAGGAACTCGACATGAGTACGCAACCCACCACGGGTGAAAACGATCACGGTCATCCCGCAGACCACAGCGCTGCCACGCCTTCACACGCGGCAGCAAACACCTCTGACGTGGCTGCAACTGCGGCTGCAGAAGTCGCCGCATGGGATACAGATGCCGAAGAGTTAGAAGGCATCAAAATGGTTGCACTGGAGTCGGCCGAACTGGCCACCCGTTCCGCCAACTTGGCTGTGGGTGCTGGCGAAAACATGAAGAAGGCCACCCTCAACCTTGAAAAGATGATGCAGATTCAGAAAAAACAAACTCTGATTTTGCTGGCGGTGGCTGCACTGCTCATGCTGTTGGCTGCTGGCGTTTTTGCGGGCATGACCATCAGCCTCAAGTCGCGCATGACCCAAATGGACACCATGCTGGGAGTCCTGAGCAAACGCGTGACGGAGCTTGACGATTCTTTGGAATTGGTGGGCTCAGTCAACGAGGGCCTGCAAGCCATGGTGGCCAAGCAAGACGACATCAGCAAAATGCAAGGCTCGCTCGAGTCTAGGCTCAACGAAGCCATTAAAAATGCCGAGAGTGTGCCCGAGAAAACAGCGCAGCAAGTGGGCGAAAAAGGCCAAGTTTTGGCCACCCAGATGAAGTCCTTGGAAGGCCGCTTTGCGCAGCAATCCAAAGCCCTCGACGCTCTGGCGGGCAAAGTCAACGGTCTGCAAGGTGCTGTGGGTGAAACCGGTGGTTTCAAAAAGGAAATGGAAACCTTGGCGCGCTTGCAACGTGAGCGTCAAGCCACAGAGAACGCAGCCGTGGTAGCGGCCGCAGCCAAAGCCGCTGCAGCCACCAACACGGCCAACAACGCATCCGCGGCGCAAGCCAAACAAAAAGAGAAGATGGTTCAATACCCTCGCGCTCAGCAAGAGACAACACCGTCCGGTGCCAGTGGTGTCCTGAACACCAAGCCCTGAGATCTCGTGCGCGCAGGGCGGGCGTGCTTAAGCAATGTCGATGTTGGGATTGACCACAGGCAGCGTGCCTTGCCGAAGGTCGTACTTGTTGAGCTTCTCGATCAGCGTGGTGCGCTGCAAATTGAGCAAGCGCGCGGTTTGAGACACATTGCCATCCGTGCGGTTCAAAGCCTGCACAATCAAGTCGCGCTCAATGTCGGCCAAACGGTCCTTTAAGGACAAGCCTTCGGGCGGCAGACTGGGCAATCCTTGCGCCAGCATGATGATGTCTTCCACTTCGTTGTGCAGGTCCATGGCCAGTGGGGGCGCCGGATTGGCAAACGGATTCATCATCTCGGCATTGGCACTTTGATGCATGTCTTGCGGGCTTAAAGGCGCCACAATTTCAAGTGAATCTTTGAGGGGCGTGTTCACCCTTTCGGCTTGCAACACCCGCAAGCCTTTGGGCAACAAAGAAGAAGGCACTGTGGCCAGGCTGAGCAATTGGCCACTGAACAAGGTGTTAAAGCGGTCGACCAAATTGGAGAGTTCGCGCACATTGCCAGGCCATGCGTAGTCTTTCAATGCCTCTATGAAATCGGCGGTAAAGCTGATGGGCGTTTGACCTTTTGTTGCAAAGTGCGTTGCAAAATGCACGAGCAATGCGGGCACATCTTGTGTCCTTTGACGCAAAGCCGGGGTGTTGAGTGGCAGTACATTGAGACGGTAATACAAGTCTTCTCGAAACCTGCCCGCCTCGATCTCGGCCTCCAAATCTCGGTGTGTGGCGGCCACCACGCGCACATCGACATCGACAGATTTCAAAGCGCCCACAGGATCGACCGTGCGCTCTTGTAACACGCGCAGCAATTTGACCTGCATGTCCAAAGACAAATCGCCAATCTCATCCAAGAAGATGGTGCCGCCATGGGCCATCTCAAAGCGGCCAATGCGATCGGCCATGGCGCCCGTGAAAGCGCCCTTTCGGTGGCCAAAGAGCTCGCTTTCCAACAAATCTTTGGGGATGGCCGCGCAGTTGATGGGCACAAAGTTGCACCCGCAGCGATCGGACTGGTCGTGCAGCGCCCGGGCCACCAACTCTTTGCCCGTACCGCTTTCGCCCGTGATGAGCACGGTGGCATTGGACGACGCCACCCGCTCAATGAGGTGGCGAATGGCTTCTGCGCTGGGGCTGGCACCAATAAAGGCTTTGGTGGGAGTGCGTTTAGCCATAAAGCTTTGTGAGATGGGGTCGAGTTAGCATCAAGTCCCCAATGTATTGCAATTTGGCATATTTTTTCCTATAAATGTCGGAAAACCGTCAGTTGGCATCGCCTTTTCACAACAGCCCTGCACGAAGCACTCAAGCTTCCAAGGTTGATGCCGAATCAGAGCTTGAAGGACCTTGTGTCCCCCTCTCAATAAGGAAAGCCCATGAAACGCGTCACCACACTCTGCTTGATTCTTGGTTTGACTGGCCTGGCCGGTTGCAAATCCCTCAACGTGGCCATGTCTGATAATGAGCCCAAGTCGATCACAGCCCCCTTGGTTGAGAAACGTGAAACCATCACTGCCACAGGTTACGCCGTGGTGGCGGTGCAAAACCACAAAAACCAAGCGCAGCAACGCCTGATGGCCATTCGTGCTTCCAAGCTGGACGCCTATCGCAACCTGACTGAACAGGTGTACGGCCAACAACTCGATGCCAGCTCTACCGTGGCCGACATGGTGGTGACCAATGACACCTTCCGGACCAAAGTGGAAGGCGTGATTTATGGCGCCAAGTTGGTCAGCATCACCCCCGTGGGCGAAGACACTTATGAAACCACTTTGTCTTTGGACCGTGATGTGGTTCAAGACTTGCGTGTTTTGTACATGAGCCAACTGGCCCTGAAGGGTCGGTAATCATGCGTGCTGGCCTGGTTAGGTGTGTGCAAATGTACTTGAGCACGAGCATCAGCTTGTGCTTGAGCATGTGCGTGGGATTGAGCGCATCTTTGCCAGCATCGGCCCAACAAGGCCGCGACGAACCCCTTTCGGCGCAAGAGCGCCTTGACGCCATTCGGCAAAGCTTGGTAGAAGCCACATTGCAAACCCCCACCCGCGTGGCCACCACCAGCTGGATAGACGCTCAAGGAAGCCTGCGTGAAAGCAGCTCCTTTAAAAATGGCATGGTGGTGCGCGGCGTGCGCGTCTTGGCTTATGGCCGCGACGATACGGGACAAGCCAAAGCACGCGTGCAAACCAGCCCCTTGAATGGCAAAGATGTCTCTGAGGGTGCCCCAACAGCGCCCAAAGAATCAGGCCTTAAGGGATGGTTGCAAAACCTCAAGCAAATGGGACCCAATGACGAGGTCGAGCCCACTGCCTGCGCCCAAAAAGTAGGCTCTCAGCTGAACCATGTGGTGAGCCTTGACGTCAATGTTGAGCCGTCCGCACATCCCATGGTGTTGCAGTATTTGTTGCCTCAAATTCAAACGCTTTGGGTGAACAGCGCACCGAGCACCACCGCCAGCCAAGCCAAGCCATGGCGCGCGGTCAACAGCCTGCCGCCAGCTTCTATGGGCAACGACATGTCGGCCTATGAGCGAGCCGTCATCAGCAATCGCGCAAGCAACGATCCCTGGCAAACAATCCTCCGAATCAGAACTCAAACCACGCCATCCCGCGGGTTTGAAGGCTATCCAGGCTACAAAGCACCCAGCGTGGCTTTGTATTTGGAATACCAGATGCAGGGCACCGAGGGGCAAGCCGCCAAGCTACAGGACAGCGCTCAATTGAGCCTAGACATCGACCGTCCGACCTGGGGTGCACCGCGCCTGAACAGCGCCAGCATGCAAGCGGTTAAAGAACAGCTTCAAACTTGGCGAGACCAATCGGAGCAACTGCTGCATTGCCAGCATCTCAACCCCGTGGTGACAGCCGTGGCAGGTCAGCAAATTCAAATCAATGCCGGCAGTTTGGCGGGCGTTCGCAAAGGGGACGAATGGCTGGTAGCTGATCCCGTTCGCTTCCCATCTGAGTTGGCTGGTAAAGAAGGTGCGCCCCAAACCTTGTTGGCCAAAGTGCAAGCTGTGACACCTCACAATTCACAATTGGTCATCCTGGCGGGTCCCGTCCAAGCGGTCCAAGCCGAATGGCGCGCATGGCCCACTGAAACCCTGCTCAAAGAACCCAACCTGCTGCCATCCCCTCAACGAGCTGGAACACCCGCTAAAAGACCCACAAAACCTGTAGCAAGAACAAATACTGGTGTGGGTTTTTCCGTAAATGATTAAACTGAGCCTGCCATGACCTTCACATCACGCCATCAATTTAGCCTCATGTCCGCTTCCGTATTTTTGACGGCAAGCCTGGTCACCTGCTTGATCATATTTGGCATGCCTTTGAGCTCAGCCCACGCGGCCGAACCCAGCGAAGAAAAACCAGTACAGTCCCCCGCCGTGGTTAACCACACTGTGGCCCAAAGCACGCCCATCGACAAATTGGTTCAAATGCTTTACGGCAGCAGCCCGTTGCAAATGAGCGTGTTGCGTCAAGCCTTGGTAGACGCCAACCCCAAAGTCATTACTGGCAACCCCCAACAACGCGTCAAAGCAGGCACCACCGTGGTGGTCCCTGAGCACAGTCAAATTGTCAAAAAAATTTTGACACCCCTAGTGGCGCCTGTGGCTGGTGCATCTTCCGAAACTTCAGATCCCGGCCCCTCCGCTCGCGACACATCCGTTCGCAAGCCCTGGGTCCGGTTCCCTTGATTTCTGGGGCCGAGGCGTATTTAGCGCCCGGCCGAACCAACCCCATTTACCTCGAAGGCAAATTGCCTTTGGTGGCCACCACGGCCACCGATTTGGGTTTGCGCGAAGGGCAAGTGGTACAAGCTTCTGTGAGGTTAGAGCGTGATTTGCCCATGCTCATGTTGCAGGGCCGCACGTTGCCCATGCCTGGCTTGTCTGCTTCTCAGGCCGGTGAGTCGATTTGGCTCAGAGCACAAGGCGGCAACCTGGTGCCCATCAACCCGCCGCCCTTGGTGTCGCGCATTGCCAATTTGCTTTACCGCCCCGAAATCAATTCGGTACTGCCGCAAATTTTTCAACCTGGCACCTTGGACGCATTGCTCAGCACGGTTCAGCGCCCGGACCTTCAAGCACAGTGGCGCAGCTTGCAACTCAACATGGCCCAACTCACGCCGGGGGCCCTGCGCCAAGCCATGATGGGCGCCATGGGTGCAGAAGTCTGGCTGGCCAAGGGCTTGCAGCCGCCCGTGCAAGACCCCAAACAACTGCTTCGCAAACTCATTGCAGAACTCAATGTTTCGAGCACCGATGAAAGCTCTGAAACTGAACCTGGCCTGATTGAAAAACTCAGCAAAGCCGTTGACGACATTGAGTCGAGCCAAGTGCAAGCCGTGCAAGCACAAGCGCAACAGGAGGTGTTGTTCAGCATGACCCTGCCTTTTGTGGACGCCAACCCGGTGGAGCTCACGGTGCGCAGAGGCCCCAGGCAAGATGGTGAGCAGCCCGTTCTCACGGTCAATGTGCATTCCAAAACAGAAGACCTGGGGCCAGTGTGGCTCAAAACCCAGCTTATGAACGCCCAACAAATAGAGCTCACCATGTGGGCCGAGCAAGGCAATGTGGTTGAGCAAGCCCGAGCCCGAAGTTACTTGCTGGGCGATGAGTTGCGCGCTGCAGGCCTCAATATGCGCGCCTTCAGTGTGGTGCATGGCTCACGACCCCCCGAAAAAAGCGACTGGACGCCCTCGGGTCGTGGCTTGGTGGTGGATGTGTCAGCATGAGCCGTTACATGCGTCAAGCCGTGGCCCTTGCGTATGGCAAGAATCCTGTCCCCATGGTTACGGCCAAGGGCGATGACGACTTGGCTATGCGCATGATTGAAGAAGCGCAAAAGCAAGGGGTTTTTATTTCTGAAGACCCGCAGCTGTTGGCGCTCTTAAGCCGGCTGGAAGTGGACCAAGAAATTCCGCAAGAGCTTTACACCGTGGTGGCCGTGGTGCTGTCTTGGGTGTATTGGCTCAAGGGCATGCGCCCTGGCGATGAACAAGCGACTACGCTCGAAAACGACGCTGTTTAAACTTCTTGGTAACTAAACTTCTTGGTAACCACGGCCGCGGCTAAAGCGAGCCACTTGGCCTAAGCGGTCATACACCTCGACGGGGCTACCTGAATCTCCGGTGCGCAGGCTGTGCAAGGTGCCGCGAATGGCATCTAGCTTGCGCTCTATGAGCATGGCATTGCGGCGATGCATGTCCCGACATTCAATGAGCCTTTCGCGCAGGGGCTCCCATTCGGGCAAATTTTGGAGGTCTTCCGCAGAGGGGCAAAGTTGTGACATCTCTGCCAACAAATCATTTTTCCCTGCTTGCAGGGACTCGAACCGGTCCAGGTCTTGGCTCTTGAGTGCTTCAAACTCTAAAGCCAACAACTGGACCAGCTGCTCCGAAACAGAAAGTGCACGCTCACTCACGAATCATCTGCTCAATGGCGTGGAAACTTTCAGCAATTTTCCGTGGGTTCAAGGGGTACTGACCATCTTGAATGGCTTGTTTGATGGACTCCACCTTCACGCGGTCAAAGTCGGGTTCGGCCATGGCACGGGCGGCTACGTTGCTCAAGTGCAGCTCGTCTGCGCCAGGTGAACGAGAAGCTGCAGCGGGCGCGGGGGCTTGAGCGCTGGCGTCCGTCGACGGATTGTTCTTGCGATTGGCTTTGTCCAATGCGCTGCGCAACGACACGTCCGACTGGGCGCGTTGTCCATAGTTTGAAATTGCATCGGTCATAAAAGACTCACTTTCTGATTTCTACTCACATCAACCCACCAAAAAGGAGGTTGGACATGCTCAGTATCGACTGCACATTCTAGAACTTGAATCACTTTTTGAAAATAGATGAGGGTTTTCGATAAAAAACTGCACATTTTTTATCCTCAAAGCCCTTTGGCCGTATTGGGCCCGGTCACGATACCCGAGACTTGCCGGCCTGACTCTGGGTTTTTGAGCTTCACTTGCTCGCCCAACCGGCCATCTTGCAAGGCTTCCATCCGCACCGAAATTTGAAACTCGGCTTTCTCACCAATGGTGAGCATGACCACCTGGCCTTGTCTCACCATGATGGCTTTTCGAATGTCAGAAATTCTCAGGGGCTGCCCCGCCGGCATGTCGCGGGTCAGTTCTGCTTGCTGAGCGTCTTTCAGGCTGGTCAGCAATTGGGTATCGGCACTGTTCACGGAAGCTTGAGTCTCCTCCAGCATGTCGGACTGCAAAATAGTGCCGCGTTGCAACAGTCGCTTGGCCACCACCACGGTACGGGGGGGAGCTGCCATAGGTTTTGCTGTCTGGATTGGCTGGCCCAAATTGCCTGCGTTGGGAGTGACAGGGGCTGGGCTGGGCTTGCTTGAATTGGGCAAGCTCACTTGTAAATAGAGTTGCCAAACAGGCTCCGTGCACCGAACGCGGACCGTTTCTTTGGAGGCAAAAGGGTGATCCACCGTCAAGGGCTTTTCACAAGCCTGTACTTTTAAGCGCTCGTCTAAGGGCGCTATGACCACCTCTTTGGCGGGCACTTCATGCTTTTGCGACAGCCACTGACGAACCTGCTGGCCCATGCTGTCGGCCGGCGTGGGGGCCGTCTGGGCCATGCCGCTAGCGGGCAAAGCCAGGACCCATAGCCAAAAAACCGTCAGGCACAAGTTTTGCATGATTTGCTTTGCAGGTGTAGTTGTTTTGACACTTGATTGGAACATACCGGAGTTCATGCAATAAAGATGCCATCACCATGAGAATTGAATCCAATATCCCCAATGCCCCCTTGGGCAGTGCGTCCCCCGATGTGTCGGGCGCCAATGTGTCACGCCCCGGATTTTCTCAAGCCTTGGAAAAGGTCATGGAGCCACCCGTCACTGTACAAATTCAGTCACAGGTGCAAGTTGCGGCACCAGCGCCAGCTCAAGTGAAGGTCATTCAATCTGGCGACACCCTCACCAGCATTGTGAGGGATCAAGCCCAGCAGCAAGGTGTCAAGCTCAGCCCCTCCGAAGAATTCAGGTGGGCCCAGACTTTGGCTGCAGACAGCGGCATTAAAAACCCCAATGCCATTTTCCCTGGTCAAAAAATTCAGCTTCAAAACATGTTGGCCCAATGGCAAAACGGCCAAACGCAGCCCAACACATTGGCCAGTGCCAGCAGTGCCACCAATACAGGCAGTGCAAATGCCAATGCCAGCACCAATGCGGCGGCCAACAACAACGCGCCCGCCACCACAGCAACAGCCCTTTCGAAAGGCAATTACATCAATGCCGTCGCCAACCCCGTGCTCAGTCAAACTCTGGACCGTGCGGTGGCTCGCGGCTTTATTCCCAAAGGGGAAAAACAAGACGTCTACAACAAAGTGTTGCAGGTGGCCAACAAACACAAGTTTTCGCCCGACGACTTTGCCCGCCTGACCCTGATGGAAAGCGATGGCATGAACCCGCAGGCCACCAACGCCCGCTGTCACGGCATCATTCAGTTTTGCGATGGCCCTGCTCGGGGGGCCGCAGAAGTGGGCTTTGGCAAAGCACCCAAACAAATTTTGGGCCTGAGCGTTTACCAACAATTGCATTTGGTCGACACTTACTTTGACAAAGCCGGCCTGAAAAAAGAAGGCCCCGTGGCTTTGGACGAACTGTATTTGGCCGTGTTGCACCCCGCTGCCCGCGGCGAAAAGCGGCCCGAAGAGCCTCTGGGCATTCCAGGCAAACAAGCCAAGTATCTGTATGAAGGCCGCGACCCTGAGGCACCCATGACGCGTGTCTCGATTGCTCAAGGTTTGGTTCAAAACGCGGCGGAACGCTTGGGCTTTAAAAATTCTAAAACCAATGCCAATACATCTAGCAATGCGGTCAACCCCACCAACCTTCCAGTGGGCCCCAACCTGACCAGCCCCCCTCTTTCCTTAAAGACCTTGAATTCCAACAGCATCATGGCCTCGACAGACCCCAGCGCCAACGCTGCAGCCCGAATTAGATTGCAAGTCCAAAAAGCTGCCGATTACGAGGCCTTGGAAGCTCCCAAAGTTTGGCTGCGCTGATTCTTTTCAATCTCTCTCTTTCAAAAAGCGGCAAGGGTTTGCCGCTTTTTCTTTCCCTGAAGCCAAACCCCTCATTGGGCTAGAAGCCGCATCAAATCTCATAAGTGGCTCTTAGGCCCCGTCAAAAACCCAACGCAAGATGGCAAGAAAAGCATGGCACGGCTCTTGCAATCGTACCCATTGCAAAGAACTTTAATTCTTTGGGATGTCGGTAATCCGGCAATTTAGGCAAAGCGCCAAAGGCGATGGAAGGCTTCAACATGGACATGATTGACAACGCTCTGGGAGTACACGCTCAGGCCCTTGGCATGCGCAGCAGGCGCATGGAAGTGGTTGCGCGCAACATCGCCAATGCCGACACCCCTCACTACAAAGCCAAAGACATCGATTTCAAATCGGTCTTGAAGTCAACCCGTGATGACGCATTGCGCACCACCAGCAACGCGCACATTGGTGTTCCCATGCCCGAGTCTGATGACGGCGAAAAGTTTCGCATTCCTTTCAATGCTTCCTTTGACGGCAACACCGTTGAATTGAACGTTGAGCAAGCCAAGTTTGGTCAGATTGCAGCCGACTACCAAACCACATTGAATATTTTAGAAAACCGCGTGAGCGGTATTCGCCGTGCATTGCGTGGAGATTAACCATGTCACTTGATCGCATTTTTAACATTGCAGGTTCTGCGCTCAATGCGCAGACCACCCGCATGAACACCACCGCCTCTAACTTGGCCAACGCGGGCACCGTGACGGGCAATGAGGCTGAAGCCTTTCGCGCCAAGCGCCCCATGTTCAAGACCATTTTGGAAAGCCAACAGAAGGTCCACGAGCAAGGCTATGCCGGCGGCGTGCGAATTGAAAAGATCATGGACGATCCCTCCCCGATTCGAAAAATGTCGGAGCCAGGCAACCCCATGGCCGACAAAGAAGGCTATGTGTATTTGGCCAACGTGAACGAGATGACCGAGATGGTTGAAATGATGGCGGCGGCTCGCTCCTATCAAAACAACGTAGAGGTGGTGAACACCACGCGTCAGATGTTGATGCGCACCATCGACATCATCAAAACTTAATGCCAGATCCCCTTAGGAAACAGTCACCATGTTTTTATCCACCAACAACAGTTTGAACGCAGCGGCCACATCGGCCAACGCCGGCAAAAATATCAATGCGCCGGCTGGCATTAAAACCACTGCGCAGGCTGCCAATGACGCCTTGACTGCCAAGGCTGGCACCTCTTCTGGCATGGGCCAAAAAGATTTCTTGACCTTGTTTACCACGCAGTTGAAGTGCCAAGACCCACTCGACCCTGTGAAGAACGAAGCCTTCGTGGCACAGCTTGCACAGTTCTCTCAGCTTGAAGCTACCACCAGCATGTCAGACACGCTCAAAGCCTATGTCGACAGCATGTCCGGCGAACGCATGATGAGCAGCACCAGCATGATTGGCAAAACAGTAGCAGTGCCCGGTGCTGCAGCCAGCATGACCAACGGCGGCAAGCCTGCACAAGGCTTTGTGAATTTGCCCACAGGGGCAGAAGGCGTGAAGCTGGAAGTGTTCAACGACAAAGGTCAATTGGTCACCAGCCAAGTGCTGGGTGCTCAAAACATTGGCGACATGCCTTTTGTATGGGATGGCACCAGCGATGCTGGCAGCAAAGTACCCGATGGCAACTACACCTTCAAAGCCACCGCGATCAGCCAAGGCAAGACCAGCAACCCCGTGGTCAATGTCCTGAGCACCGTGACTGGCGTCAACCAACAAGCCGACAAAACCATTCTGCTGGAAGTCGCAGGCGGCAAGTCCGTCAAGTTGACCGATGTGCAACGCGTTGGCACTTAAGCCCCGCACCGCTTTGATTGAACCGATTTACAAGACCCACACACACATTTAGGAGATCTTCACCATGTCTTTTTATACCTCGCTGACCGGACTGAATGCTGCCACCGCCATGTTAGGCGTGACCAGTAACAACATCTCCAACGTGGGCACCACCGGTTTCAAGCGCTCACGTGCTGACTTCGGTGACATTTTTGCCACATCGCCTTTGCAAAAAGCTTCCTCCACAGTGGGTCAGGGTGTGTCTCTGAAACAAGTGTCGCAAGAGTTTAGCCAGGGCAATATTTCTTTCTCGTCCAACGCCCTTGACTTGGCCGTGACGGGTGACGGTTTCTTCCCCATGCGCTCGGCCGATGGCTTGCAAGAACTCTTCACACGAAATGGTTCTTTCTTGTTGAACGAACAATTTAACGTGGTGAACTCTTCAGGACAGCGTTTGATGGCGGCAACGGTTGACTCGACCGGTTCTGCCAATGTGAACGAACGTGTGGTGCTCACCATTCCGCAAAAAACATCGGGCGATGCCAAACAAACTTCTTTGGTGTCTTTGGGCTTGAACTTCCCAGCCGATGCGGGCGTGATTACCGAGCCCTTCAACCGCAGCAACTCTGCCACCTTCAACAAATCAACTGCCTTTACCGTTTATGACAATGGTGGTAACGGTTACTTGGCCACCATTTATTACGTCAAAACCGCCAACGCCAATCAGAACGTGCCTTTTAACAAATGGCAAACCCATGTGTTCATTGGTGAAGACCAGGTGAACGCGTCATTGGTGCAAGCCACCGATGCCAACAATGAGCGTATTTATGTCAACCAGTATGGTCAAACTGCACCTTACAGCGCGGTCAAAGACGAGTTGACCACCGCCAAAACCCTGCTGTTTTCTTTGGACGAATTGACCGCCAAGAAAATTTCGACAGCGGCCGAAGTCACAGGCAATGCCGTCGACGAAACCAACTATGACTGGATTACTGGTAAGACCAAAAGCGAATTGGGTGCCCTGTTGGTGGCCGATGCTTTTACAGTGGATGTCGACGACAGCGGTGTGCCCGTCAAAGTTGATTTGTCAAAATTGACCAACTTGCCCGCCACCACCAAAATCACGGGCGACATGATTGCCGAAGAAGCCACCAATCAATTGATCAAGGGCTTTGGTATTCCTCGCACCTCCACAGATGCAGCAGGCGTTGTAACCACAGGCGTTGAGCGCTACGGCATGAAGGTGGTGTTTGACGCTGTGAATAAAAAGTTTGTGGTTCAGTCTGGCACCACCGGCGACGGCTCTAGCATTGCAGTGAGCGGCGTCAAAACTGGCGCGGCTACAGCCTTGGGCATACAAACTGACTCCGTGGCTACAGAAACCAAGGCCACACGAGGCATTGCCTCCACTGCCGCGGTGGCTTACGGCACCACGCCCACGGTCAACACCACCACCAACTTCAACGTTGACAGCACCAACAACAAGTTCATTGTGACGGTGGACGGCATCAAGTCCACGGTATTTGTGGATGTGGGTGAGTACTCATTGGGCGAATTCACCACAGCCTTGCAAACCAAAATCAATGCCATGCAAGAGACTCGCACGGACGGCCTCACACCCAAGGAAATCAATGGTGTGAAGGTAGAGTTTGACCCTATCAAGAAGGCCTTCAAATTTACCAGCGGCACCACAGGCTCCGACTCTTTCATGAAAATTTCGGGCGAACCCATTTGGGGTTTGTCAACCGTGGAAGCAGGCCGCGGCGCCACCTCTACTTGGATTCAACCCACCCAACACGTGGACTACAACAACGGCACGCCCCAGCCCAAGTACATTGACGGCGAAGGCAACGAGACCACCAGCAGCGATGGCTACACGGGCTTGCCAGCATGGTCGCCGGTGTACCTTGACAAGGGCGAGCTGACCTTTGACACCGGTGGTAACTTGGTGTCACCCGTGGAAGGTACGCAGTTGGAAACGGTGTACTTGGCAGGTGGTAAAGGTGCTTTGACCATCAACATTGACTACTCTGCTTCAACCCAATATTCATCAGCTTTTGCCGTGTTGTCGCAATCGCAAGACGGCGCCCCCGAAGGTGACTTGGTGGGCGTGACCATTGGCAACGATGGCTTGGTGAGTGCCTCATTCTCCAATGGTTCACAAAAGTCTTTGGCCAAAATTTTATTGGTTAACTTTTCAAGTCCTGTGGGCTTGCGCCAAATTGGTGACTCCAGCTTCTTGGCCTCAGCCGCTTCTGGCAAGCCTATTTTGGGCACACCAGGCTCTGCGGGTTTTGGAACGCTGCGCGCTGGTGCCACAGAACGCGCCAACGTGGACTTGACACAAGAGCTGGTCGATTTGATTACCGCTCAACGTAACTTCCAGGCCAACGCCAAAGCCATTGAGACTTCAAGCACGATGACCTCGGCCATCATTAACTTGCGTTCTTGATTGTTTTTAACCCCTTAACACAGCCTTAAAACCAGGACACCCAAATGGATCGCTTAGCCTTTAACGCCGCGGCCGCCATCAATGAGATGCGGACTGGCCGCCAGATGACGACCAACGAATTGGCCAACGTTTCAACGCCTGGCTTTAAGCGAAGCTTTGAATCGGCCATGCTCACCTTGAAGGTAAAGGGTGCGGGTTTTGAATCGCGCTTGCAACCTCAGGCCTACGCCAGTGACAACATCAACATGCGTCCGGGTACCGTATTGAAAACTGGCCGCGACCTCGATGTGGCCATGGACGAACAAGCCGTGATGGGTGTCACCGCCTCCAATGGCGAACTTGCTTTTACACGTCGCGGCGACTTGCGCTTGAACGGCAAAGGTGTTTTGGAAACAGGCATTGGCGCCATTGTGCGTGGCCAAAGTGGCAACCCGATCACCATTCCGCCCGGTTTTTTAATTGACATCAACAAAGACGGTGCGGTGTATGCCACCAACCCCGGACAACCTGGGACAGCTGCACCCATCCTGATTGACCGCATCATGTTGCGAGACGCCAGCCAAGTCAATTTGGAACGCCGCGAAGACAGCTTGTACCGCATTGTGGGCAAGCCCAACGAAGACATTCCGATCACGGGAAAACTCACTTCCTTGTCACCCCAAACCCTCGAAGGTTCCAACGTGAACGCGATGGAAGTGATGGTGAAGTTGATGGACCAGAGTCGTTCATTTGAGATGCAAGTGAACGTGATTAAGCAGAGTAAAGACGTTGACGAGTCGGGCGGCAGCATGATGCGCGCCTCTTCTTAATCGACTTCATTTTTAAACACAAACTGAACATTTAAAAGGAGCTTGCCATGGACGCTAGCATGTGGGTTGCCAAAACTGGCTTGGATGCGCAGCAAACGCGCATGAACGTGATTTCAAACAACTTGGCCAACGTCAACACGACGGGCTTCAAGCGCGATCGCGCTGTGTTTGAAGACTTGCTCTATCAAAACATTCGCCAAGCAGGCGGCCAAACTGGCGCCAACACCCAAGCCCCTACCGGCTTGATGTTGGGTACCGGTGTGCGCGTGGTGGCCACCGAAAAACAGCACGGCCAAGGCAACATGGTGAACACCCAAAATCCTTTGGACGTGGCCATTGCCGGTGAAGGCTTTTTCCAAATTGCCCAGCCTGATGGCACCATTGCTTACACCCGCGACGGCAATTTCAAGTTGTCCAACACAGGTCAAATTGTGACGGCCAACGGCGCATTGCTCCAACCCGCCATCACCATTCCCAACACCGCTTCTAGCGTCACCTTTGGGCGCGACGGCACCGTGTCGATTGAGTTGGCTGCAGGTGGCTCACAGGTGATTGGCCAGATTCAAGTGGCTCGTTTTGTCAACCCAGGTGGTTTGCAATCCAAAGGCCAAAACTTGATGAAAGAAACGCCCGCCTCCGGTGCGCCTCAAATTTTGCAGCCCGGCGTCACCGGTGCTGGCAATTTGATGCAAGGCACTTTGGAAGCCTCCAACGTGAACGTGGTGGAAGAAATGGTCAACATGATTGAAACCCAACGCGCTTACGAAATTAACTCCAAGGCCATCTCTGCCGTAGACGGCATGTTGAAGTTCATTAACAACAATCTGTAAGGCTCTGCATCATGAACTTGCTTCACGCCATGAACAAAATCAAAGCAACCCATGCCTTGCGCCGCAGCGCTTTATTGGGCGCTTGCGCCTTGGCCGCAGGCCTCACCGCCTGCAACGTCATGCCGCCTCAGCCCATGGCGCACTCACCCCAGTACGAACCTGTGTACCCCATTCAAAATGTGCGCGAAACAGCCG
>Ga0209400_1000645_pt1 | contig 30280 bp, 33 predicted proteins | sample M_130807_EF_Meta_FD_187313 | JGI IMG/M metagenome (GOLD analysis project Ga0209400, IMG submission 187313) | Freshwater microbial communities from Lake Montjoie, Canada to study carbon cycling - M_130807_EF_MetaG (SPAdes) (version 2) | ecosystem: Environmental > Aquatic > Freshwater > Lake... | reverse complement strand
AAGTTATAGAAGTCTAAAAGTTTTTAGAAAATAAAAAGATTGTTAAGAACCTTTATATCCGCAAAGTTATCTCTCGATGTTCTCTAAATAATCCAAGCGATGCTCGACGCATCTGCCGACTTTTTAGTGCCAAACAAAGCATATTCTTCTTACCACTCTGATAACAAAGTATTACTATAAATAACCTAAAAATCGGCAGATGCGTCGAGCATCCCGAGTATTACTAAGCATATACTTTGGAATATTTAGATTTCTTTTTATAAAGTTTAAAAGTTTTTAGAAAGTTATAGAAGTCTAAAAGTTTTTAGAAAATAAAAAGATTGTTAAGAACCTTTATATCCGCAAAGTTATCTCTCGATGTTCTCTAAATAATCCAAGCGATGCTCGACGCATCTGCCGACTTTTTAGAGTTAAATAAAGCATATTCTTCTTACCACTATGATAACAAGGTATTGCTATAAATTACCTAAAAGTCGGCAGATGCGTCAAGCATCCCGAGTATTACTAAGCATATATTTGGAATATTTAGATTTCTTTTTTATAAAGTCTAACAGTTTTTAGAAAGTCAAAAAACAAAAATAATTCAAGGCAAGAGCAATACAAGAACAAGAGCAATACAAGGCAAGAGCAATTCAAGGCAATTCAAGGCAATTCAAAACATCATTTCAAGAACAATTCAAAGCAAGAGCAATACAAGGCAATTCAAAACATCATTTCAAGAACAATAACAATTCAAAGCAAGAACAATAACAATTCAAATCAAGAGCAATACAAGGCATCAATTCAAGAGCAAAGCATCTACTTACCTGTTATAATGTATATTTTCAAGGCATTCCATCAGTTTTTATGTAGAAGCCAAGATATTAGAACAAATGTATCCAATCATAATTTATTTTTTATAATTGTATAGTAAAGAAATAAAGAAATGTTTAAAGACATATCGCAGTTCAATGACACAACGGATTATTTGCCAATCATAACGGCGATTTTGATTGTCGAAATTATAACTATTATATTATCTTTCACTCATATTACTCAGAGCGGTTTTCTAAAAGTATGGTATAAAGAGTATAAATTGTCCGCAGTATTAGCCGACGTATCGCTAATATTTTTAGGTATTGTAATTGCGAGGGCATTATATCCGTTCATATTCGATACGTTTTCAATCCTCTATTTTATATTATTAGTGGTGGTGATACAGGTAATTCACGATATATTATTTTATATAATGATTAGACAAATCCCAAAGGGAGTAAATAAAATCATAGACATCTTAAAGGATTATGCGGATGAAATATCATATTGGGCTATTCTTGGCGATAGTGCGATGATGATTTCATCGGTGTTGTTTGCGGGATTACTCGCAAACTTCGATATGAATACAAATATAATCATATTAGCGTTTTTGGTGTATATATTACAATTCATTCTTTACACTTATTAAAAAATTGATTAGAATGATATAAGAATTATCCGTTTAATTCCTTTAAATCCATTCAAACTCCGTTTAATCAAATGTATGAGTGTGTGATGGACGAGAACATTCACGAGAGCCTTTATGATTTTTGCGAAGGCATCTATGAAAATATGTGCTATTGTCAATGTAATATAAACACGAAGCATCTGCTGGTTGTCGAAGACTTGATACATTTTATAGACGACCGTGTGAATAGGGTATCGAAATACGACATTAACAATATGCTTCTATGGTATGGGTATGACAATGCGGTTAAAAAGTACAACGAGTATTATTTGATTTCGAATATTGACATTCAAAACTTCTCGAAATCGCTTCTGTCATTCTTGGTATTGCTATCGTTTAATGTTGTGCATCAACAATAATATACTCCTCACCGTCGATGCTATCGCTGCTACCGCAGCAACTGTCGTTGCTATCGCTATGATTGCCAATGTCCCTATTGTCTAAGGCTAATTCCGATGCCAATTCGGATGCTAAATCGAACTCTGTTAATTCGCTAATATTTTCCGCTATCATCGTGTTCAAGTTTTTTTCATTTATCTTGTTGTGTATCGATACGGCATTATTGATATTTACGAAATTGTTATTTATTTTTATTAGTTTTGCCCCTCGTTTTGTCTTATAGACTTGAAACTCTTTACAGTTATAGATATATTTTTCATTAGTCAAAGTTTTCTGGGTTCCCATAATAATTATAAATATTAAAATATCAAAATATTAAAATATCAAAATTACTGGGCTTTAAAAATAAAAATTGATAGTCTCCCTTTTTTATATAAACATTACACAAGTAATAAATACAAATAATGAACGTCCTCCTCGCTAAGAACTTTGACACTGAGAAACTCAAGTATTCAGAGTTGAAGATTATGAAATCGGGGGCTAAGTCAGTATATATTAATTACAATGGAAACAAGGTTAATCTTCAAACGCCCGTCCTCAATCTCCCTTATGGGGTAAATGACAATATGCAGTTTATCAAGAAGGACGACAACCGTAAGGAAGAGGAACGCAAGTATGATGTAACAGCATCTTTCAAGGGTATGGATGAGAATGCGAAGATTAAGCAGTTTCACGATAAGATGAAGGAGTTGGAGCAGAAGATTATCGACGACGCCTTTAAGAACCGCCTCGTATGGCTTAAAAATAATTATGGCGGAAACAAGGAGGTCGTCGCAAATATGTTTACGCCGATTGTAAAGCACGATAAGGACAAGCAAACTGGCGAATATGCGAACAAATACCCGCCTACCTTTAAGGCTAAAATCCCTTATAATTCGCAGGAGAATAAGTTTGAGTTTGATTGCTATGATATGGATGACAATGAAATCAACTTTAATGATATTATGCTTAACCTCAAAGGTGGCAAGGCACAGTTTATTATTCAACTAAGCGGTATTTGGTTTTCTGCGGGAATGTTTGGATGTAGTTGGAAGATTGTATCCGCAAAGTTTCAACAGATTAACACTTCGAAAATTACATTCGTCCAAGATAGCGACGATGACAATGTAGCAGAAGGTGATGACGACGATGATATTTCAGTAGATAATGATGTTATCGCAAAGATTTCGCAACCGCAATCACAAAAGAAGACGCTTGTAGAGAAACCGACACATACAGTTGCTACACCTGCTCCCGTTGCTACAAAACCTGTCCCAGTTCATAAGCCTATTCCACAAGAAGAAGAAGATGACGAAGAAGAAGCGGATGATGATGTAGAGGCTGACGAAGATGTTGCTGGAGGCGGACTTGAAAACGTGAATGAAGAAGACGAAGCAGAAGAGGAAGAAGCCGACGATAGCGATGAGGAAGAAGTTAAAGTTGTCCCTGTTAAAGTAGAACCTGTTAAACCTGCTGTCGCTGCTGCCGCCGAAAAGCCAAAGAAGGTTGCCGCAAAAAAAGCGAAGTAAAAAAGCGAAGCAAAGAAATAAAGAAGTCGCAGCGTAGCACTAATAAATAATAACAATCGATAATTTATATAAGATTTTTATATTCATATTCTATCTATATTCATATTCATATTCTATCTATTTTTATATTTTTTTTCATTCTTGATAGGTATCTATCTCGTATCATAATAGAAACACGATAATGCCTACGAGGATAGACATAATTAATCTACCGAGCGGCAGGGCTTCGTCGCATTCGTAATCTACCAACTCGATATTCGTCGATATTAGTTTCGCTATCATATCGAGTATTTTATATGCTATCGGTAGGGATAACAAAGCGAATACTATGGATACATATACGGCAGTCTTGAACTTACAAATATAAATGTCAAAGAACCCTTCTTTATTCTCGGCGTGTTGTAAATGAACTTTCTCAGGAGGTATATAAAGGAAATCAGGAGTGTTCTTTATGCTACTCATTTACATATATTCTACATAATAATATAGTAAAAAATTATTGCTTGGATTAGGAAGCGAAGGCAAGGGTGGGGTATTCAAGAGGTCTTCGTCGATACTGGTGGTAATCTCGTTAATCATCTCGTTTCGATTGTTGATAAGCGAGGTGATTAATGAATTAAAGTTCGATAGGTTCGATACAAACGAGGGCGTCTCAAACGTAGATAGCCAGTCTGGGGTATTGCTATAAAAATCATTCGAGCATATTGCGAGTGATTTCATAAAATTACAGCATAATATATAAAGGTTATCATTACATTCACGAAACAACCGAATACCCTCTTTACAAAAGGCAAACGTGAAAGCCGATGTCGGCGACGGTGTCGTCGTCTCATTATCATTATCATATTCATTCATATTTAGAAAATATCCTTTGCTTTCTTCTATATTAATCGAGAAATCTCGAAATAATTTTATACATTTTAAGAAATCTCTTCGTGGCATCTTTTTAAACCACTCGGGGCTATTGTAAAAACCTCGTCGCTCGATTTCGATAGATAAATCCGTGTAGGCGTTCATATCCGTCGTCCATCTACATTCATCCGTCTTCGTAGCAATACGACTGTATTTTATTATCGCATTCATCCGCCATATAACCTTGTCATTAAACTCTTCACGTGTATAAGGATTATAAGGCACTATGCCTTCGCTTATACATTTTCTTACAAAATATTCGAGTTCTACAATGTCAAATGCGTATGTTCCTTTCACATCCTTGACGGTAAATAACCGTTGCGGAGGTATATTTCGAATATTCTCCATTGTGAATACATCATCCTCGTTTAAATAAGAAACATTCGACGCATCCCTCGCTACGGTCGCAGTCAATACCTTGTATTTCACGATGTCTTGAAATCCGATGAAGGTATTTCGATTACATTTTGTGCCGAACAGATGCGTATTCTTATTCAACTCGTAGATTTTAGCATAGATGTCCTTTGCGACAATGAGATTACGAAAATAACCTTTATAAACATCACTTAATTTTTCTATCTTCATCATTTTAAGTAAATCAATAAACAAAATATTTATAAATATGTCATCGTCATCTGTCGTATTCTCTAAAATATACACATACATCTTGTAAATATCCTGAACCGTAAGGCAATGCCTATCTTCCAAAATATTATAGAATATTTTACATAAATGCTTCTTCTTCGAATGTATGTGATAACAGCAATAGAAGGTGTTTTTAATTGCTGTTTTATTACATATATGAAAACATTTTTTTTTCCTATATATACATCGCACTCTTTGTTCCATAAAGTTCTAATTAAATATAATAATTTTATATTTATATGCCTCTGAGGATACCTTGGATATCCTTCGTCCTACGTCCTACGTATCCATAGATACAGGTATCAATAGTCCCGCATTCACATAACTATAATAATCGTAAAATCTATCTTTGAGAACAACGTATTTCTTGCCGTTCTTTAATACGACTTGTCCTCTATCCTTCCTTATATACTGTTTGTTTTTAAACAGTAATATCTTCTTGTCGTCGTTGATGTTATTCGTATAAGATAGTTCGTTGTCATTCACGTTGATAGCCCAGTTGTAGCATTTATATCCGTTCGCCAGAGGATGATTAACGTCGGACTGAATTACGCAATCGAGCGAAGCGGCTTTTAGCATTTTTAAGAACGAATTGACAAGCCCCTCCTTGCTCTTGGCGATATTATAAATGTGCTTATCAGTTGTTATCTCCTTGTCTTTGCTACGCAGTGTAGGGTTGTCGTTTAACTGTTTCTTCGTGAAGTTCATTAAATACGTGAAGACTTGGACGTTCTGGTCGGCGACGGGCAACGACTTGTGGCTACACGTTCGCACCGCTCGTCCGATGACTTGGTCGATACGCACAGAGTTCCAGAAATACTCGGTTATCAGAACACGCCTTACATTTTTTAGAGAGATACCTTCCGCCCCCGACTGGGTAATCATCATCGCCTTCACAACCTTCCCATACAACTGCTCTTTTTCCAAATCAATATGGCTCAGTTGCTCTTGAATAACCTTCGGCAACGCTTTGCTATTCCCATTGAATATATTCATAAGAATATTCGTCTTCGTCCTGTCGGAATTAAAGATGACGTATCGCTTATTATCGTATTTTTCATCAAAAATATCCATATCGTCTATCATATACCCGAAGTCTTCGCTATTCACTATGTTTATCTCGGCGAACCCTTGGCGATTAAGAACCTCCTTAAATATACCAAGTCCTTCAATCATACGGAACTGCGAATATACTAAGACGCTTCCAGGGGATGCCCTGATATCCTCATACATCTGTGCGAACTTGGGGCTATAAACATCACGCAACTTCTCAATCTCCAAGTAATCTTGTTTCACTAATTTATTCATCGCAACATCTAATTGTTCGCTATATGCTGCGACGACATCCTTATTCAGTTGTTTCGCTGCGTCCGCATCTTCGATATCGGCATTGTCGCTATCGACGTTCGCCATCTCTTTCAATTCCTTTTTCATAAGCACCCGAACGTCATTCGGGAATATACGAGCAATCTCGTCGGGGAACGCAAAATTACATACCATCCTACTAAATGCCCGATATACCGAACCGATGTCATCCCCACCGCCGCCACCTTTGCCTTTAAACAACTTCTTACGGTCGTCCATACGGATTTCGATTAAACGGACTTCGAGATATTTCTTGATTTGATGGTCGGTCATAAAGAGTTCGTGGGATATCGTGGGAAGCATTGTCGGAAATAACTCTGAACCAGTCGTCTTGTAATAACTGATAGTGCCTAATATTCTTCTTTTAAATAAATCTTCGTTCTTAATGGCGATAACCTTGTTGTCTCCTCGTCCGCCTCCGCCTCCGCTACCGCTACCGCCGCTACTGTCATCGATAAACAATTTATTAAAGATAACCTTGTCGGTTGGCAGTGCCTCGTTGTTAATCACCTTGTTTTTTACAGATAATTTAACGATGTTCGCTTTGTTTAAACTATCGACAATCTTTTTTATTATATCTTCTTGGCTTAACGCCCACTTATCCTTTGTAATCTTTGTGCTGATGTTATCGACACGCTTGAAATTATCAGGTATCAATGTGAAGGTCATTGTCGTCTCCGTGTAATCGAATGTATCCACATAGCAATACAAATCGTTCGCTTGTAAATGTTCGATAATCGCCTTCGTGTCTGGCACGTTCGACTTCTTTAACAAATCGATGTTGAACTCTTTGATTGGTCCTCGCACAAGATTAATGAGCGTAGCGATTTCGTGCGGTTGATTTATAATCGGCGTTCCCGATAGCAATATTATCTTCGTGCCTTTTGCGTTCATCATATGGGCGTAAATGGATTTCGCCAATCTCGAACCATTTACAATCCGACTGATGAAATTATGTATTTCGTCGATAATAATAAAGGCGTTGTCAAAGGGCTTCGCACCGAGTTCCTTTATCATCTTCTCGGTTAGCCCATTGTAATTCATAAATGTATATCGGTTTCGAAGTATATGATTGACATATACGTCCAGTTCCGAACGATATTTGGTATCCGAGTTATATTTGACTTTGTCGATTACAATCTCCGCTCCTTCGATGTCGTTCTTGTAGAGGGGAACCCACGCCAACCCATTCTTTTTCACGAACTTCTCGTCGATAGCATATTTCTCACGTAATTCGTTCATCATCTCGGCGGACTTCTTATTCACCTTTATCTGCGTCCAAGTTTTTTTGAGGTCTCGTCCAGTTTTTGAAGCAAATAAGAGTTCGTTTTCGTAGTTTTGCGACAAGGACGCAGGGGTCATAATTACTATTTTTTTAAGATTTACGTATCCCTCGGCGGCTGCGATGGATGCGATGGATTTACCAGAACCTAACTCGTGATATAAGAGTATTCCTCTATACGGACTGTCATACTGCATATAATCCTTCACTATCTTTTGCTGTCTCAAAAGTTTCACATAGTTTTCCTCTAAATCGCAAGTATCGTCGGTGCATTTACAAGCGGGTTTGACGGCTTTTGCGGGGACTACACCATTTGCGTATTTAGAAGGATTGAAAGTATTATATATATTTTTATTATATCCTATGCGATTTGGTAAAACCCAATCCTTCGGTTTCACTATAATATCCATATCTTCTATTATAATAATTCAAATTAAAAAATAATTTATGGTGCTTTAATGTATGGCTCTAATATATATACGGCACGTTTCATCCCTATCTGTATCGCCAATTCTACCATTTGGTCGCAAAGCAATATAATTGCGATGCCAATGATAAGAAGTATCGCTATATTAAAAATCGCATTATAAATATAATTATCCGAAAAACCAGACTTCTCTGACTTCTCTTGTGGGGTCGCTACGGTCGCCACTGGCGTAGGTTGTGGTAGCGGTGGCTGCTGCGGCGATGGAGTTTTATATCCACCGGGTCCCGTGTTCGCATTCGATACTACTGGGTCGGCTGTCGCATTTTTATTAATCTTCTCCTCGATACTTTTTAAATATGCGATAGCCTCTTCGGCACTCTTCTTTTCTTCTGGCGTTAAATTATAACTCGTGTTATTTAATAGGTTGTTCCCGTGCTTAATCATCGTGTTATTGTTCGTATATTCTGCCGTATCATTATTCGTATAAGATTGTTTGTTTGAGTTTGGCATATACGTATTGATATTGGTATTCGAGTTCGAATTGTATTTCACCTCGTCATTTAGATTGCTGATATTAAAGTATTGCTCTAAGTCTTCGTCATAGTAAGGCATCACGTTGTTGTCGCCGTTGCCGCTGCTGCCCGAGTTTTTAAGATTAAACATACTTGCCATTGCGGACGAATGCTCGGTAGGCGAAGGCGAAGAAGATTGTTTGTCATTTGCTTCAAGATATACGCTCATCGCCTCTGCGTGGTCTTTTTTACAATCATTTGATATCGGTATATTATACGTGGGGGCTTGTAAAGGCGAACAAGAACTCATTGCTAACTTACTCGATTCAACAAAAGAAGGGCTTGTATTCGCATTCGTATTCGCAGAACCGTTGTTGCTGTTAGCGTTGCTGCCATTGCTATTCATAGCGTTGTTGCCGTTGCCATTATTATTCTTCTGTTTCTGTGATGGTCGGGGCTTTTTTTCAAAAGTATCTACGTTGTATGCCTCCTGTAATGTTGAGTAATTCATAATCTGATTATTTCTATACTTCTATTATACAAAATGAAAAGAAAAAGAAAAATATTTATATAATATAATTGTAAAGAAGAAAATGGAAAATAACATAAATATAGAAGATGTGTTTAAAGGCATCTTGTCAGGGGTTTTCGTTTCTTACTTAATCATTCTGGGTATGCGTCCTGCTGCGATTTATCCTGACAATATACTCGATATTATCGATAATCCTTGGATATTCTTATTATTATTTATATTGAATTATTATGTATTAATGTGGGATACGACAATCGGTCTGCTCTTCTTCTTGACATTAATCGCATTAATACTCGACATCATAATTTTTACAGATGGCGACTTTCTCAAAGACAACATATATGATATGAGCGAAGCCTTTTATGGAGCAGGGAATAACTCGGCTGCGACAGCGACGGCTGCGGCTACGAATACTGGGAATACAGGGAATGGCAAGGCGTCTGCTGCTACGACGTCATATAAGGATATCAATGATATCATTTTAGATAAACTGCGAACAATGAACTTATAAACTATAAACTATAAAAATCTTACCATCAAATAGATTATGAGTTTTTCAGTCATACCTGGGATAAATGGCGTTGCCACTATCGAACCCCTGTCTATGATTTTCTTAATCCTCGTTCAGATTGGCGGAAGGTATCTTCGCATCGAATTGACACCCGCACAACAGAAGATAATCAATAACGTAGTTATACAATCCCTCATATTATTTGCGATTATTCTTATGGCGACGAAAAATATCGGCAACAGTCTAATCATCGTCTGCTTTATCTATCTATGCGTGAATATACTATTCAATGAAAATCACAAATATAATATTCTTTCTAAGAAATGGCTAATCGAAGAAAACATAATATCAAGTAGCAACTATAAATCTTTAAAAGACATCTATCTTAAAAACATCACAACTATTATATAAATATTAAACACATACACATATTAACATATATAATACGAAATGAAAAAACTTAGCAACACCTTTATGGTGGATAGGAAGGAAGGCGAGAACGCCCACAGTATTATGGAAAAGGTTTTTGGGGGAAAGGAGGATGATAATATGTTTAGCAACGTATATCGGATTGTCGAATGGAAAATGAGCGACTGGTTTGTAAAGAAGGGCGTAAAGCAGAAGAAAGAGGACATCTATATCTACGTTGAATCAATTCCCGATTATTTCAAGCCCTACACGGTAGAGAATGACAAGTTTCTGCGTATCTGCGTGAAGCACAAGATAAAGGTCGATAAAGATGGCTATAAGAAGATTAAGAGCCGTTTCATTATCAAAAATCTGAAATCGGGATATCGGACGATTGTGAATGGTCTCGAATTGATTAAAATCATAAATTATATGGAAATTACGGATGTCCCGAACACGATGCTCGTAAATGTCAAGATTGATACGACAATCAACCTTTTTATTCCAATGAAAGACGAGTTTGAAAACTATATCGCAGACATCTTTAATGTTATCAATGACAACTTCAAGAAGAAGTTGGCGATATAAAAAATTGATATGCTTATTTTTATATATATTGTATAAACAATGAATACTGAGAATAGCGAGAATACCCGTTTTAGCAACCTTTCCTATACGCTTACAAAAAGCATAAATAAAAAAGAAAAGCACGACAACGGCATATATTTTACGCCACCCAATACGATTATTCGATGCCTTGAAATCATATCGAAGCACAAGGGGGAGGCTACGACGCCGTCGCAACTTCATATTCTTGAACCTTCTTGTGGCTCTTGCGAGTTTATAGAAAAGGCGAGGCTTTATTATCCGAATGCCTCTATCACTGGCGTTGAATATAATAAGACGATTTATGAGAATATCAAATATAAATATGCGAATGCCACAGACGAGACAGGAACTGTTCGAATAATCGAAGGCGACTTTTTAAAAACGGCGTTTTGCGAGAAGTTCGACTTAATCATTGGCAATCCGCCATATTACGTTTTGCCGAAGACGGATGTTGATAAGCAATACTATGCCTACTTTGACGGACGCCCGAATATATTTCTGCTATTTATTATTAAATCGATGACGCTCTTGGCGGATGACGGAATACTCTGCTTTATATTGCCAAAGAGTTTTTTAAATTGCTTATATTACAACAAAACGAGAAAATACATCTATGATAACTATACTATCCTCAGCATCCTTGAATGCGAAGACGACTATATCGATACCGAGCAACAGACAATCATCTTTATTATTCAAAAGACAGCCATATCTATATCCGCTGCGTCCGCTTCTAATAATAATAAAAACTACATATTAGATAATTTAAGTAATCACTATACTATATTTGCGACACTCGATGTGATAACGAGGTTGAACGAATTGTATATTCACGCTACAACCTTGAACGCCTTACAATTCAAGGTATCGGTTGGGAATATCGTGTGGAACGAGAATAAAGCGTTGCTTACCGATGATACGCAAAAGACACGCTTAATCTATTCGTCTGATATTAAAAATAATACATTGAGTATAAAAAAATATGCGAATAGCGATAAGAAGAATTACATCAATAAGAGCGGGACGAACGAACCTTTATTAGTTATCAACCGAGGGTATGGCGTTGGCAATTATAATTTCGAGTATTCGCTTATCAATTGCGGCGATAGCAGCGACGACATAAAAGAATATCTGATAGAGAACCATCTGATTTGTATTCGTTGCGAATGCGACGCCGATAAAGATAAATATATTCAAATATATAGGTCGTTTGGAGACGAGCGAACCGCCGAGTTTATTAAATTATACTTTGGGAACAACGCAATCAACACAACAGAACTGTCGCATATACTTCCTATTTACATATAGTTAGAGGTGTCGGGAACTGTTCGGGATTACGATATTTGAAATGCGGGGAACGCAATGCCATTGCCATTCTTCCATCGCAGTAATATTTTTATATCTTTTCCATCTTGCGTTTTCGCAATAAACATATTCTTGTGTTTCGTATAACTTTTTATTTTATACTTGCTGTCATCGACGGTTTGCTTATGGAACTTGCCATTTTTATAGAGCATATATATCTTGTTTTTCTGCGAACTACTCAAATATTCATTTAATATATCGATATTCAACTCGGTTCTCGCAATAAACCGCAGAATGCTTTCGGCGGATAGTTTATTTGCGAGGGTATAAAACTCAATATCTCGATGTATCCCAGTGTATTTGCTACTTGTCTTGCACCCATTATAATACACCGTTTGATACATTTTCATACTACTCGGGGATGTGCTATTGATTTCTTGGATATACGTATGTTTATCAGGGATTGTCAAGTCATCCCGAGAGGACGCCAGTAAAGGCAAATAATTATCATAATAATACTCCTCATAAGACGACGTCATATACTTACTCGGGTTATACGGTGATACGAATTGCGGTGCTTTATTCACGTCATCCACGTTGAATTTGAGTTCGATATAATATGTATTCGTCTTGCGAGGCGAACCGAACGTGCCACAAGTCTCGCTGTTAATTTCGAAATCATAATTGTATTTCCTACCGCCCCTGTGTGTCAGTTGTATATTGGAGTGCCGATGGATATTCAATTCGTTCTTTAAGTAATGAAAGACGGCATCCTTAATCATATTCCATCTTCTCGAAAACCGAAAGTATTCATTCATCGGGTTAGCGTTATCGTTCCCATTGGCGTTCGTATTAGCATTTGTTATAATGCTACCAATGATATTTTCACGCTTCTTATTATTCATATCATTCATATTTTTCGCACATACGTTGAATACGTTTATATCTCTGTAAGATAAAATGTCATTCTGATAATGTATGGCGGGAAGGCTTCTGATGTTATGTAAATAATTTACGACGACATTTCTCAGTAGCATCTTTAATGTCTGATGTCTATTTAATTAAATTGAAAATTAATTACTTCAATAGACATTAAACAAAGAACGCCAATCATTTTTTACGTCATAAAAAGAAAAAGATATAAGGATAACCTATATAAGGTATGTCAGAGGGTGGGACAATAACCGTTCTGCCCTCGTCGCTGTTATGGCTCAGTTGGTTAGAGCATTCGACTGTTAATCGAAGGGTCGCAGGTTCAATCCCTGCTAACAGCGTTTCAATTCTTTTTCTTTATTAAATAATATTTATTATTAGATGATGATAATCATTGAATATAAATAATTCTTTTACAATTTTCTAAATCCTTTTTGATACTGACGATTTCGTCTTTCAGTTTTTTATTTTCTTGTCGCAGTTCCTTTATCGCTTCTACAAAGACGGCGCCAAGCCTTTCGTAGCAGATTGTTAGATAATCTTCGCCACTCTTAGATATTATATTTCCCGCTTGGTCTTTTCTTGAATCAAACGGGGCTATCTTGACAATCTCGGGAACTACCTTTTGAACGTCTTGGGCGGACAAACCGATTTCATTGTCATAGGCGAAGCCTAATTCGATGGCTTTGTCGTTTGGGACATAATGAAATCCCGTTAAGTTATCAATAATATCCAAAGCACCCGTGATATTGGACGTGAAGGTTTTGAGACGGTCATCTGAGTAATACGAGCGGATATACCCCGTTGCGTGAATGTTCCCGATAATTTCCAAGCGCTGCGTCGGCGGTATGTCGAAATCGTTGGTCTCCGTATTCGTCCCGATAAGCATATTGCCAGTCTTGCTAAACTTCAACAAGTTCGTTCCTCTATCTTGTATCTTGAAGATATACTTTTCATTATCCAGTATCGGTATTGTGTTTCGGTCATCCGTGTTATTCAAGAACATCCGACTTAAATACACCGTATTCGTAGTTACTAAGTTCGTCAGTTCCACCGTCGTGCTTTCATTATTATTATTGCTTGTATTATTTATCCTCCATATTCCTTCACGATTACTAATATCCCGTTCCGCATTCGTAGTAGGCACATAACGTTTTAATCCTGCGACTTGAATACCCGTCAAATTATCAATCAGCAAATTCGAAATCGCATAATCCACGACAACCTGCTTAATATCCTTGCCGTCTATCCTGAAATTGCCGTTCGCATTGATATCCCCTTTGACATCCAACGGATATTGCGGGTATCGTGTGTTGATACCGATGGAACATATGATTTGAGGCAAGGCATCTAAGCGAATATCATTCGGGAAATAAATGTTGCTACCACCCGTATCCTCATTCACTAACCAAATTGCGTTTTCTTCTTTGCGTATCGTCAATAACCCATTCGACGTGTTAAAGTCCTTGTCCGAGGGCATCACAAGCCCCACGCTATTCGAGGTCGCATTATAGATACCTAAATCATTATAATTAAAGTTCCTAAAAACGCCATTTGCGTCCGTCAAATAGATATTTGAGTTCCCCAACTTCAACGTATTCACTTCCAAGGTTCTGTTTTCTAAATTAAATACAAAGTCGGGCGTCGTTAAAAGGGTTGCGATGGGGTTCGGGTTGCCGAAAGGAATACGCCCTGACGGCACTGATGTTAGCCCTGTGCCTCCACGGGATACCCTGACAAAGCCAGATTTAATGTCGTCCGCATCAATTGAACCTGAAAATGCGGGGGCATAAAGCGTCGTGCTGTCGTATCGCAACCTGTCGGGCGTTTGTATCACACTGTTGTTTTGTCCGCCATATAACAAAGCACCTTGGAATATTTGGCTTAGCCCAGTGCCTCCGTGGTATGTTTCGAGGATGCCGTGAGAAATATTATTCGCATTTAGATTAAATACATTACAACCTTCGCCGTATATTCGGGATGCCCTCATAGAACCGTTAATATCCAATAAATGAAATGCGTTCGACGTCGCATTCTCTATATTCACCTTGCCAACGAAAGACGTATTCCCGTATATCTGTGTGCTGTTATTGATAAACGTAGGTGTCGTATAGTTTATTTTTATGTTATTACTGTTGTTTAGCCCGACGCCAATAATATTCGAAGTATATAAAACGTTGCCAACATTCACGTCCTTTGCGATATAAAGATTGCTATTAATAAACTCGCTATTGCTAATATAGAGATTGCCTGTGATATATACATTGCTATTCACGTGCGTTTCGCCATTAATATCCAATAAATACTCGGAACTCGGGTTTTCATTGTTAATGCCAATGTGCTTTGTATCCGTGATGGTTAAATAACTGACGTCGTCCTCTGTGATTAAATAACTGGTGTTGCTGCCATATTTTATTTGATATTTATTATCAAATGTAGAAACAGTCCAACCCATTTACATAAACTCTATATATATAAATTGTTATTATTTTTATACCCTAACGTGCCGAACAGTAAATAGATATAAATAGTATCTGTATATCGTATATAATTACATCATGCAACAACCGCTATTTACAAATCACGATAAATATCATCTTCACAAGGTGTTAGGGTTCGGGTGTCTATTTAACTTCTTCTTACGTATTTATTGGCTGGTCGTATATGGCTCGATGTATATCTATGCGGATACGCTAATGTCGCTATTCATTCCCGTAGCACATTTATCATTATCGGTGTCGTCCCTTATCTTTCACGTGCCACAAACAAGATTGAACTCTAAAATCATAATCTGGAAAGAGTTGCAATTACACAATATGGTATTCACTTCACGCTCCGCAACAATAATGCTATACAGTGTCCTTTGTAGTCGAATGAATGCCGCCGCTTCCGCTTATTATTATCTCTATCAACTCGGTAAGTTCGCTTTGGTGATAGCACATCATCTACTTGCGGATTATATCACCGCAAGATACAACACGAATGACAAGACGACGACGAGGGATATAAACTGGGAGAACATTTCGGACAGGACGAAGGCTGTTATGAAACAATACTATGCGGTTTGCCAGATATTAGCAATCAACGCCCTTATCTTGACGGATAACGAACCCTACGGTTCTGGGACTGTTGAGTCGGCATTCTTAATTATGTTCCCCATACAATTATCAACCTTCTTGATGACGCTTGTAAGGAAATCGATTATTTCGAATATTAGTTGGCATATATTCTATGGCTTATCATTGGTATCGCCGTTTTTTATTATATTGAATACAATCAATAATCGAAAAAATGAGTTAGAAGTCGCCAAGGTATATCTACCTATCCTTTATATCGTATTTCGATTACAATACGGTATGAACAAGTATTACTTGATGTCCCACGTATTCATACTCAATACTTACATTCATTATAGAAAGGCGTTGCCCCTTTTATAATATCTTGCTATTTTTGCTATTTATTTGAGAATAATAAAACAAATAAGTTAATAAATAACGGCTCTTATCAATCTCGGTAAGTTTGTCGGTATTCAGGCGAATATCGTTATATATCGCGAACTCGAACAAGTTCTTTAAGAGTTGCAAGTCGTCGTCAAAGTTATTCGCGGGGTTCGCAAATATATTTAGAAGTTTATAATCTGTCGGCGAAAGCCTTCGAAGAAGACAGATATAATTGAGATTAAAGGCATCGTTATATACACCAAGGATGATGCTCGGATTTACAAAGCGATTTTTGTTTAGCCACAAGGTATCCTCGATTATCTTTGATTGACTTTCTTTATTTTCATTCGACCATTTGTAAAAGGAACTATACACATTGTTGTAATTCAATACACAAGTGTTCGAACCGCCATTGCTACCCTTGCCGCCACTGCTTTTAAAATTTGAAGGATAATTGTATGCGTGGCATCCCAATATATTTACAAAAAGTAAAAATACTTTAATGCCTATATTCATAATATATAGTAAGAGATTATATATATTTATATCCTTATGGTTTATATAGAATGAAACTACACGTTCCCAATCACCTCATCCCTATATCGATGGGCGTTTTCTTAGCCCTCAATATGTTTGAAAACATTATTCATTTCAGTATAGGAAGGAATATTAAAGAAAAAGACAGTTCTAATATAGGGAACATCGAGATACCCGAATATTATGACATTATAAAAATAATCGTGATTATGATGGTGTTTGCGTTTCTCCAAGCAATCTTCACCTACTACTTTGTTATTACAGGATATTAAAGGATATTAGCGATTTAGTCCGTATCCGTGTCCGCCATCATAATAAATACAAGGCTCTTTCACATATACGCAATCGGTATGCTGTGTTGCCCTGAGCCAACAATCGTAATCTTCTGGCATCAGGCTACAAATGCTAACGCACCTCATATTATGTATCATATCCAATATTTCTTTTTCGATAACAACAGAACTACATAGAACACAATTGTGTATCTTTATAAAGTCATTCGTCCATATCTCAGGAAAGCCATTGTCTAAGTAGGTAGAGTTTTTATTATTATAAATATTCTTTAAGATGTCAAGATGTGCTTCTGCGTTATACTTGGGATAAGATTGAAACGTATCATATGCCCCACGTCCAAACAAACCTTCCGTCGAAGACATTTTACACCCTGTGCGTTCCATAGCGTCCAGTTGCAATTCGAGTTTATTCGGAAGCCAACTGTCGTCGTCGTCGCAAAACGCAATGTATCTTCCTGTTGCCACCGAAATCCCGATATTACGAACGTGTCCTACGCAAACGAACCCAAAAAAATCCCTTGTGTTCTTTTCCAGATGAATGATTTTAATATTATTCTTTTCCCAATCAAACGTATAGTATTCTTTTTCGGACGAACAGTCATTCACGACGATGATTTCGATATGTGATTTAATTGTTTGCGATTGTATCGACTGTATGGCGTTCATAAGAAACTTAAATCGATTGAAAGACGGTATGACGACGCTTACGCGGCTTACGCTGCTAACACGGCTCATACTCTTTTTATGTAATGTAAAGAATATATTGTTTATATGGAATATGAACGGTTTATATGGAATATGAATTAAAAAATATAAAAATAGATAGACAGATAATATATAGAACAGATACGTCGCTATGCGACAATTGTTTTAGTAATCGTTTGTGTCGTCTTGATAGTCGCCTTCGTCTTCTTCTTCATCGTAGTATTCATCGTTATAGTAATTTTCAATGTTAATATTTATCTGAGTGATATAACTGCCTCCTTCACAGACATCGCACGGGTTTTTGTAATATATCAAGTCTTCTTCGTCGTTGTCATAATTGCCATATCCAGCATCTTCATTTTCCTCCCAATCTGCCTCCATCATCGACCTCGGGGTTGAAGATGCCATATTCGCTTTGTTCTTGTTTGCTTCTCGTGTCGCTTGTTGCTTTGGATTGCTTGTTTGCTGCTTGTTGCGTGTTCGCTTTGTTTAACGGGTGTGCCTTTTAGGCTTGTCTCTGATTATGAGAAGAAAGACATCAATATCATTTTTTATATCGATGCCAAGATTTTAGAACATATTTATCCAGATATTGATATTTATATATTTATATTTTTATAGTATAGATATATAGATATATAGAGATAGATAATGTTTGATTATTCTACACAGGCAACCACGTATTTAATTTTGATAGTCATCACAAGTCTCATCAATTTAATATGTTATGCTTACATAGCAGGTGTTTGGGGTTTTGTAGGCTATTTACTTTATACGCTGATAACTATCCCGTTTGTCATCTTATGGATGTATAACATCGATTGTTTAACGTCTGGCGATTGTCAAATATGGAGTTGGGTTATCACCTCGCTAACTTTAATCTCTGTGCTTACAACTACAATATTGCTTGTCGCTTTCGCTGTTAATCCGTCGCTTACGTCTTCTTCGACAACCGCTGCTACGACCGCTGCTACGACGACGACATCTTCGTTAAATATTATTCCTCCTACGACTGCTACAACCGCTACGACTGCTGTTATTACACCTGCTGCTACTACTGCTATTATTACGCCTACCGCTGCCACGGCGACACCTGCGACGGCAGCGAAATAAAAAATGATGATATATATAGTTATAACCGATGTCAGACAGTTTGACGCCATTTCACAGAAATTACATAAAGATTTGTGAGATGAGCGAAGGACACCGAGCGAGAGCGATAACAACGTATTATAAATATAATGGCAAACAATCTACCTTTGTATTTTTTGTAAATGATAATCATAATATATATGTGGAGACACACTTCGGTTCGATTGTCATACCGTTCGACCGTCTCACTGACTTCACTAAACTCTACGTATATTATATCATATCATCGCAACTGACACCCATTAAATCGAATATCTATTATTGCGACCACGGATACAAGGGACTATATAAGGAATGGCGGAATTGGTATATCTTGACGAATATCTGCTGGAAGTCGCAATATATGTCGTTTGGCGATTATTGCTATTTCAAAGAGAACCCTTATGATATTGATTTAACACATTGCGATACTCAGGATACCGTGAATGCCTTTATGTATCGCTTTAATATAAATAATGATAATGAACTCGGATGTCCGTATAAAGTTTGCGACTGGCTAATCAATTACGAGACATCTCTAATCGAACGGGAACTATATCAAAACGAAGAGATTATAAACGACGAAAAGAATAGTTATTCTCTCTTACAGATTGTCAAAGACCATTTCAATATAAATGATGATATTATGCTAAAAATATATCAATATATCGTATTCGAAGAACATCCGATATTGATGGTATGAAGAATGAATGATGAAGAATGAATGATGAAGAATGAATGACAATGATATAATGATTTAATAATATTTAATATATATATATGAAAATGAATAGGAAAATCATCGTGTCTCTTTTTATGCTATGCGTCGCTACGACGACTTCGTTTGTTGCGTCGAGACTGCCGATATTTGCGAGGCATTCTTTGCGTCCCGCACAGGTATCGCAAGTATCGAAGATATCGCTATGTGTAAAGACAGATGGAACGAAGGAAACGGGAACGAACGAATACTTAAAGACGCTAAGCATCCAGAAAATTATGAATACGAGTATCACAAGCCGAATTAAAAATACCGAATGCGAACAAATAAATATAACATCGGTGTATCTCAATATAGACAAGGTGAAAGCCGTGTATTTTGCGAAAGACGTGAAGAACGTGATATTTACACTGCCTTATGATTTATCGGACTTGTATTATTACGACAAGGATGCTGAGATTATCTATAAAATCTCTAATAAAACCAGAATAAATATGAAAAACCTCAACCGCTTTGTATTTCAGAGTTTCAACAATAATGTAGATGGCATCCTTTTTTGATTTCAATAAATCGAAATCTTTGTTTTGTTTTTTTATTTATTTTTTTATATCATATTATTAGGAATATAATAAGACATTAAAGAATGGGAGATAAGTTAGAAATGGAGCAATTATTCGCCGAGTGTATCGGAACATATATTTTCTTTATGTGTATCTTACAATCGAGCGACCCCTTACCTGTCGCCATCGGCTTATTGGCGGCAATCTATATATTTGGAAAAGTATCGGGAGGCTTTTTCAATACGACCCTGACGATTATAATGTATCTTAAAGGGACGATTGACGTCGTTAAGATGTTCGCCTATATCGCCGCACAAATTGTAGGCGGTGTTCTTGCCTTGGCAACTTGGAAAATCTTAAATAATAAGTAAAACTAAGTAATTATTAAATAAGGAATTATTATATAATAATAAACATTACCTATAATATTATGACCCCTCATTTACATACATCCGTAGAGATAGCAGGAAGTTTAGAGAACCAATTATTTCAACTTGCCTATATGATTTATTTTTTACGTTTGTCGAAAACACAAAGAATAAAAAGAAAACTCGTTTTTAAAAACACCAACCCATATTGGAACACGATGTTTAAAGGATTGTTTCGCATTATCTCAGACGACCTGTTTAACTCGATACCCTTCGTGAATTATCACGACGCATCGAGTGACGACGAAGCGGACGCCGTCGCAATCGCTCACACATATCAAGAACCTCCTTATAAATCGAAAGAACACGTGCTACTTAAAGGAAGTTATCAAACCTTTTCTTATATTGATGACTCACTTCGGGACAAGATGGTGAATATCGTATATAACAATGAGGATATTATGTATTCTGGTTATTATAAATACAGAGATATTTTAGATTATTTTGGAAACGATACAAAGGATGACGAAATGGTATCACTACATATTCAAAGGAAAACGAGAGATGTAAGGGACGCAACCGCATTGCCGCTTACGCCGCTCCCAATGAGTTATTACAAGGAAGCATTGCGTATCGCAAATCGAAAGAAACTTGTAGTATTCTCTGACGATATTGCGTGGTGTATCAATAATTTTGGCGATTACGTGAATAGCGATGGTAGCGATAGCGATTACAACATATATTATGTAAAGGATGTGAGCGACCCCGAAGTAGAGTTTATCACAATGTCTATGTTTCAAAATAATATCCTCGCAAACTCCTATTTCAGTCTATGGGCGTCCTTCATAAGTTATTATACAACGAAGTTGATTATCGCACCGAAACACGAGTATTCGAACGAACTATATCATAAATATATTACGCATATCATATGATATATGATATATATTATAAAAATAATAATTGATATCCTTAGTATATAAGGAAAGTAAAAGTCGAGATGACTGATGCGTCGCCATCAGAAGGACTGCCATCCAACGGACTGCCGTCGGATTTGTATTTTACGAACATTCGTATCTTGCCTACGGCGATAAATGCGATGGTATGTAAGAGTTGGCACTCGAATATCATAAAGATATTACAGAAGCAAAAGCAGACGTTCTATGAATTACAAATCTATAACTTGATTATAAATAAGTATAGCGATTATCCGCATCTGGGCTACAAGGTTCAGCGTAGATTAGACTATGCGGATACCCCGATTAGCAACGCAGACAATATATTTAATATAGCCTATGACAATATGATTAAAAGTATCTTCAATTATCTCAAAGCAGACACCGTGGTATTTATGAATATCAAGGAGAGTTTAATTTTATACTATACAAAGTATATCTCAATCTATCATAAATATCATCGTGTGGAATTGCTCGATATGTTAGAGAAGGATTATATTGACAAAGATATCGCCCACGAATACAAGGAAATATTGTTAAAGTATTATGGCTATGTTATCACGTAGCAAACGCAGCCGCGTAGCCGCGTAGCCGCTCAGCAGCGTAGCGACGCAGCAGCGAAATCTGTAATTTTCATTTATTTTTGTAAAAATTGATACCCTTATATCATTTTAGGTAATTAACGAACGACTATCGAACTACCCCAACAAACCAACAACAAAAGATGCTAACATCAGTCATTTCCAGCATTCCCGTCTGCTACGAAACCGCCAATCACAATGTCAAGTTTGCTATTTCGTTTGGCGAAGGCAAAGACGGGGAAGTCTATAAAATCGAGAAGGAGAGGAAGAACTTTACAAAGAACTACGACGTCGAGGTATTTGAGTCAGGGGAGGGAGATGATTATTCGAAGGGATACCGTGTCATCGCAAATGACAATCCGCTCGTGATTAAGATTGGAGACATTAGTATTCAAAACGAAAACAAAGAAGAACACTCAAAATACGAGTATGCGATTGGCTTTGCTCTCGACAACGCACCGCCCGAATATTACCGTGATTATTCTACAATCCCTTATAATATTGAAAGAGATGGCACGATGTGGAATGTTCCTGCGAACGATGGTTCAAGTTTTAACTTTGACCAAAACCCGAACGCCAAGTATCAATGGATGACGAAGAAGTCGTTGGACGAGGGATACAAGCCGACAGAACAAGAATTGGAACTTGGAATGGAAGAAACTTCACAGAGTTCAGGATTGATTTATTTGACGTTTATGGTATTTCGAAAACTTAAACCTGATTATGATATGCCGACACGTGGCATTACTCGTGGTATTACACGTGGCAGTGGTAGCGGCGTTGGTAGCGGAGCGACGAGAGGCAGTAGCGGTAGCAGCGGCAGTAGCGGCGCGAGGTTTGGATATGGAAATGAAGCATCGTCTGCTTCTGTAAAAACGACGTTTGATTATGCCGATGGAACTGAAAGATTTACATTGCCTATTCGCCTTAGGATTGCGGAAGGTTCTGAAACAAGCAACATCAATTGTTCGCAACATCTAAAAGGAGCAAGTCTCAATACTCTGCGTCGCCAGACGATGACAGTGCCGTTTTAAGAGATGTAGCAATGTGTTAGCATAATTCGAGTATGTGTTTGTATTATATGTTTCTCTATTTTTTATTTTAAGAAACTGAAATATATAATATAAATTAGTGTATTTGAAACCAAAGAATGATAGAAAATATTTGGTAGAATACCGTTTTAACCTTGTATTTTGTTACAAAATATAAAAATTAAAGTAATAACCCCCACTCTGATTATGCCTTATTCTTCATTAGTTTCTTATAATCTGCTACCGTTATAAGACGCCCTTTGTATTTAATGTGTTCTTTTCTTGAACCAGGTATCTTGTAGATGCATCTCATAACTCCGTATATTTCCTTTTTTACAGATGCTTTACGACCACCTGTTGTTTTTCTACTATATGTTTTTTCCCAACCTTTTTCAATATATCCACTTCCATCAGCATTTTCAAATTCTTTAAATTTAGAAGGTTTAATTATTTTTAATCCTACTATAATATCATCAATATATTCCACCCTTTCCAACGTATTCCCATCTATACCTTGTATAATTTTTTTATTTTTTGCTTTAATTATCTCGTGTCCTACATCATCAAAACCACCATATGGGTTTTTTAATGATGTAGTTTTATATAATATATAATCATTATGTCTTTTTAATATATATAACGAAACAGTTTCGCCTCCTTCTCCTGTTAATACAAACGAACAATCCTTGTATTCTTCATTAAATAAGTTATTTTCAAGAAAAAATTTCCTATAAGTTACAGGATAATCGAAAAAGATTGGTTCTGGTTGCCCCATTTTTCTATTCTATATATAGAATATATAGAATAGAAAATATATATGCTATGGATTTTATTGTTGATTAAAATATGAACCTTCTCATCGTTTAATTTATATACGAGTTTAAAAGTAATTCAAACATTCGAGGTATCTTCGTCGGGATATTTTCGCAAAGTATGCTATTCTTCTAACAATCCACCTTCACGGTCATCACGGGGCTTAGGAAGCCTATATCCTTAAATACTATGCGATAATGGAAATGGCGTTCGAGCAACTGATTAAACATCTTGCCTGTCTTGTAGCGGTCAGGGCAGAATATGCGGACTTCGGCTTTACCGCTCTTAATTTTCGATACACCCACGTTGTTAAAGTTTTTGTATGCTTCAAAGGGGTCTTCGATGTTGCTACCCGTTTTATTCGCAGCCCAATAGACAACCAGCGTTCCGTCCGGATATCCGTCCAAATCAATCGTGTAAGAAAGGTTCGCACCCTTTGGTATTTTTTCGTCCGCAATTAAGGGGCTTGGTAAAACGGTCAAGCCTAAGAATGGCAAAAAGGTCTCTTTCTTCATCGCCAAAAGAACGACTGACGCAATCACAAAGATTACAAATATGCGAAGTATAAAACTATAATCGTCATTTAGTAATATATAGAGCGAACTGATAATCGAATAGGATAACAATAGTGTCATCGTAGCCATATGAATATATATATCATTGAAAAATACGGTATTCATTTTGGTAATAGGTAGGTAGTTAGGTTATTCGTAATCTAATATATAAAAAGAATTAAATAATCAATTAATGAAATCATTTGATTATCTCATCATTTGATTTATGATTTCATTTCTCATTTCTTACTATTTTGTAATGTAAATCTCATCCGCAATTCCCATACGGATACACTCGTCCGCATTTAGTTCCAAATCTTTCACGAGGAGTTCCTTCAATTGCTTCTTTGTCAATTTCGTTTTCTCCAAGTATATCCCATTGATATGCTCTTGGATTTTTAGGCAATTCTTATAGGTATCGTCGATATACGCTAACTTACCCCAGCAACCCGAGCGTAATTCGTGAATGAGAACATACGAATTGCTACAAATGTATCGCTTCGCACCGTGAATACTGATAATCGTTCCCGCCGAGGATACATTGGCGTCGATAACCGTATTCACAGGGATACTGAGGCTTTTAAAGCAGTCGATGATAGAAAACGCAGAGCATATACACCCGCCATTCGTGGTGATATGTAGATATATCTCAGGTGGAGGACTGGACGGCGAACACACCGCATCCATCCGCAACTTGATTTCGAGCGTCCGCAAATATTTACAAAGCGAAAACGCAGACTTCGCCGTTATATCCGCACAGAAATAGATGTGATTGTTGATGATGTAAATGTTCTTGTCGTGTATCTCTGTATCCTCTACATCCTCTTCTTCATTGCCCGTAATCTTCCTCTTTTTCGAGGGCTTCCCATACCCGTGTTTGAAATCCATATTTAATATATTTTTTTAATTATATATGTGTGAGAAAATCTTATATGATATTTATTACCAACATATTTTTATTTATATCTTATAAAGAGACGTTATGAAAAATTACATAGTAATATCTATTCTAACAACCATAGTAATACTTCTTGTAATCTATTTTAGCGATTATATGAAGGGCGTTTATTTCAACAATAGCATCGAGGATTTCCGTGATGCCATCTCTATCATATCAAAGGCATCTTATGAAAACTTTGAGAACGCCGAACTCAACACCGCATACGACAGGCTCAAAGACGCCAGACGGACAGACTTTTATGAAAAGAAAAATCCCATTATGATTACGAAGCAAGAAGAGAGTTTCAACTTGCAAATGGAAAATTATGAGAATGGCGTCTATGATAAATATTCGTCTATCAGCGACCCTATCGGAGACGAGTTTTTACCCTATACAATCAAAAATTACAAAGACGACCCCGCCGCAATCTCAAAAAATAATATGAACCAATATACAATTATAAATGTATATAAGAACACGCTCGACAGGCAACCGACCGACAAGGAGTTAAACAGGAACTTACAGGACTTTTATGAAAATGACATTGACGAAGAATTATTAAAATTAAGAATATACAATTCGACGGAATACAAAATCATCACGAATATGCAAAGTAATGCTATAAAACCCGAACTAATCACAAACATATCGAAGGGACAGTTGGCAGATAAACTAAAAGCCTACTACAAAGACCAGCACAACACCATCTTAACGAACACACGTGTATTGGATGTTCTAATCAAATGCTATATCCACTTGCAATTCAACGACTACTTGTTTAAAGCGTTGTTGATGCACGATAAATACTTGGCATTCGAAAACAGAGTGCGAACAGAATATATAGTATCTGATAAAAAAATATTAGATGTATTCAATGAGACCTTCTTGTTATCCGAACTGCGATTAATCGCAAACGAATTGAAGAGACAAGACGTATTGAAGAGAAAGGCACTTCAAACCCCGATAGCCTTGTATAACAATAATCAGAGCGAATTAAACAGTTCAAATGTTATTATGGGTTCAGGTAAGCATATCGCAGATATCGTTCGAAATAGCGACAACGTCTTTAACATTAACATTATGGTAAATAAGGACGATAAAACGAGTATGCCTTTCGCTAAAAAGCCGCCTCCGAGACCGCCTCCGCCAATACAGCAACAGCAACAGCAACAGGCAATCGCTACGCAACAACAGGCTACAACGAATAGTCATAACACTCCATATAATCAAAATATACAAAACATATTAAATAGTATAGGTAATAAAAATAATGAAGCGGTTTCTCTTGTTATGAATAATGCTTCTACGGTTGGAAACATTGGAACGATTGCGAATGTCGGTGCAGGGATAAATGCGGTATCAAGCGGTGCGGATATTCGTAATACAAATCTTATATCGGATATATCGAATATTGTAAATGCTACCTCAGGAACAGCAGGGGCTACCTCGGGAACAGCAGGTGCTACATCAGGAACATCGGGAACATCAGGTGCTACCTCAGGAACATCGGGGGCTACATCGGGAACATCAGGTGCTACATCGGGAGCATCAGGTGCTACCTCAGGAACATCGGGGGCTACCTCAGGAACATCGGGGGCTACATCGGGAACATCGGGGACAGTAGGGGCTACATCAGGAACAGCAGGGGCTACCTCAGGAACATCAGAGCAAAGATACGATACAGGAGAATATGACACAGGAGAATATGACAATACATCTTACGAACAAGAATTACCGTCAAGGATATACAACCCGATTGATTACAAGTATCATTATCGGGGCGAGAATGGGCTACCTCGTCCCAATGTATGCTCTTACGGCACGAAGCAAATCGTTCAGCCGATATTCTTAAACTCATCAACATTATTTCAAGGGACGGATTTACGAGAAGCAGCCGAAAACACACAGGTAGGGAGTATAATGCCAAAGTTCGAATATTACGAATACGAAGATACGGTATAGAAGATATCATAAACGTTATTTATTTTTTTCAAGAACATTATTTTTAAATTATTCGGCAACTTCTTACTGTCTTGTAAGCCATCTTTGATTTCTCCGCATTTCGCAATAATCGCAGGTATCAACTTTTTACACTCACTTTCCTTTATATAGTGATGGATGTGTTCGATATAATGATATAGTATATAGATGATAGCAAAACACAAGATGTCAGCATCGGTATTGTTCTGTGTCTCTACGACATCGATGTCTTCCTTGTAATGTAAGAGCATAAATAGCGTTTTTAGGGGCATTAGCGATTTATGTATTTTCAGGTGATACAAGATGCCGTATAATTCGTTATACCTTTTATATACGACGCAGTCGATGATGGAAAATAAATCATAAAGATTGATATTCAGGTATTCCCAGTCATAGTTAAAAACAAGCCTAAATATCTTACAACACAACTTTAACCGTGTATTTTTATAGTTGCGTTTCAATATGTTTGTAATGGCAAATGTAGGGTTGATGTTGAGACTGAGGCTACCGAGATTGTCGTGTGTTGCTTTCGTATAAATCGTTAGCAAATATAATTCGGCGACATCCTTGGTAAATACATTATTCGCAACGTAATACGAAAGTATATTTGTAATCGCATACAATTCATTGCGATTGTATCGGCGGTTTATATCGGGTAGCGTATTGTTAAAGAAGAGAATGTGATAATACGAGGTGTTATAATCAAACAGCAGGTAATGATTGAGATTGATGTAATCGACATTGTTTTTCAAAAAGAGATACCGATTGTTATAGGTGTGTTTGCTGTGTAATATAAAATTACTCAACGTATTTATATATAAGTTCGTGGATAGATAAATCAAAATATCCAAGCCGAGTTCTGTAAGAAGCATTGTATGTATAACTTGTTATGTAGATTTGTCATTTTTTACAAAAAAATATCTTCTTATATAATAGGATATTTGATATATGACATCGACGATAGAACAGATTACGCAAAAGTTAGTTCAGCAATTACAACAAGGAGGGCAAACCCAGCAACAGCAACGCCAACAATTACAGCAATTACAGCAACTCCAACAACTTCAACAGTTCCAGCAACTTCAACAGTTCCAGCAACAGCAGCAACAGCAGCAACAGCAGCAACAAGCGGGGAGTGTCAAGGTATATACGGGACCCAAGGAAGGCAAGTTTATCATAAACAAGCACGGCAAGAAGGTTTATATCGACCGCAAGAGCCTCGCCAATAACCTTCAATATCAAAAGGCTAAGCCCAAGCCTAAGCCCAAGAAGGCAGCGAAGAAGCCAAAGGCATAGATAGATTTAGACTTATAAAGACTTACATTTCATTTTTTTAACTTTCATAATATTAAGAGAGATAAGAGACTATGAATACAACAACAAACTCGGAACATAAGATAGACAAAGTCATTCAAGAAATCGAAATGAAAAAGATAAAAGCCGTATATAACGAATACAATGACGTTATCAAATTAATCTCAAAGTTCATTATAAAAAAGAAGTTGATAATATATGGTGGTTTTGTAATCAACGCTATTTTACCTAAGCATCTTCGATTTTACAAAGATTATACAATCAACGACTTCGATTGCTTGTCAAAAGACCCGATAAATGACTCAATCGAACTTTCGAAGATTATTAAAAGCAAGGGATATACCTATATTAAAATCAAGAAGGCAAAACATCAGGGTACGTATCGTGTATTTGTATATGGTAAGCAAATCTTCGATATCAGCATTTTGAAATCAAACATCTATGACAATATTTTAAAGTATAGCAAGAAGGAGAATAAGAGTTTGAAATATTACAAAGAGAAATATAACATAATACCGTTGCCAATCATCAAGAGAAACCTATATAAGGAACTGGCTCGTCCCGAGCAATCGGGATGGCGATGGGAAAAACTATATGAACGGCAACAACTCTTAAATAAGGTATATCCGACGGCAATCTCCACCGTCCAATATGAGTGCGTTAAAATACCGCCACTATATAAGGGATTGGTAAATAATATTTTGAAATACATTAAACAAGCCAAGAACCCGATAATCGACAGTTTTGCTCTTAAACTATATAAGGGGTTGAAAGGCAATTGTTGTGGAAGAATAAACGAGACTTCTAAATATATCACGATATTATCGACGGACTACGAACAAACCAAGAATGATATTATAAAGATTATTAGGGATTGTGATTTATCGAACCATCGCATCGATAGCCACAATTTCATTGACAAGGATGAAATCTTATACACTCACTATGATATCAAACTTATAAACACAGAGGATAATACAATATTTAATTTAATAAATATTATAAATGTCAAAAATGATTGTCTCTCTATACAAGAGAGTAAGCGCAACTCTTATACGCTCGGAAGTTTGGATACTATACTATTTTACTTATATGTCACGTATATCTACTACACAATCTACACAAGCAATACGCTAATATCGGTGGAAAAACTATACTATATTAACGAGTTTGAAAGTTATATTAAAAATACTATCAATAATGATATACTAAAAAGATTTAAAAGTAATTGCTACGGCACAATTAACTATGGCGATTTTGTTAAAGATGTATGGCGAAAGAAACTAACCTTGAAATACATCACCTAATACGCTCTATCGATATTCTAATTATTCTTTTTTTCGAGACTGTTATAACATTCGGGTTCTACTGTGGGTTCTACTGTGGGTTCTACTGTGGGTTCTACTGTGGGTTCTGTTGTAGGTTCTGTTGTAGGTTCTGTTGTAGGTTCTGTTGTAGGTTCTGTTGTAGGTTCTGTTGTAGGTTCTGTTGTAGGTTCTGTTGTAGGTTCTGTTGTAGGTTCTGTTGT
>Ga0209400_1000643_pt1 | contig 30324 bp, 26 predicted proteins | sample M_130807_EF_Meta_FD_187313 | JGI IMG/M metagenome (GOLD analysis project Ga0209400, IMG submission 187313) | Freshwater microbial communities from Lake Montjoie, Canada to study carbon cycling - M_130807_EF_MetaG (SPAdes) (version 2) | ecosystem: Environmental > Aquatic > Freshwater > Lake... | reverse complement strand
CTGCTGCCAACGAGGCCTATTGTATTCCCATGGCAACTTTAGAATTGCATGTTATTACCATATCCCCTGAAAATCTAAATGAGGAAGAAAAATATGTTTTGCTCGTGATCGTCCATGCTACCCAAGACGAAGCGGTGTCTGTTAAACTGCCAGATGGGAATTTGAAAATTTACCGAAGGATTGGAGACAAAAGCTTAACTAGTTCAATCTAAACTTACGCCTAAAATGCTGTTGATTAAACTTAGAATCAAGGCAAAAGCAACGGCCCACCAAAACCCATCCACCGTAAATCCAGGTGTCAACTCAGCTGCCAGTAAGACTACTACTGCATTGATTACCAATAGAAAAAGTCCGAAAGTGAGTAGACTAATTGGGAGGGTTAAAAGAACTAGGATCGGTTTAACCGTAAAATTGATCAGAATGATGATGATCACTAAAATAATTCCAGAAAGAAGGCTACTAATTTGAACCCCGCTCAGGAGAAAGTCAGCTAAAAAAACTGAGATCCCTCCTACCAGTACTTTGGAGAGAAAGGAAGTGGTTGACGAAGAATTTTTCATTTTTTTATTCGTTAAGAGTTGAAATTGGAAAAAGAGGATTTAGTTAGTTGATTCACTTTAGGCAATAAAAAATGAATTTTTTATAACTATTAATAGTTAAAATGTAGTCAATTTTATTCAAATTAAATTTTTTAGTTTTTTTTATTTTACTCTTTTTATCAAAAAGAGGAGTTATGAATTGAAAGTAATCTTACCTCTTTGATGTAAATCATAAAAAGCGAAGGGAAACCGCTGGTATAAATATTCATTTAAGTCGAGTCCAACTTCTATATTTGTTTGAACTTTCAAATCAATCCCCAGTGATTCTAATTATTTTATTTCTATTGCATTGGTACTTCTCGCTGTTCTGCCAAAGCTTCTTTCTTCACCGCTATGCGGCGCACCAAATGTTTGTGATGAACCGCTATTGGGAAAAGTTTTTCTACTTTTTCACCTGGTTATGGCAAGGGAGTTCGTACCTCTCTCCTCGTGCCTACGCAATTCTGCATCGCATGCACCATGCGTATTCGGATACTCCTCAAGACCCACATAGTCCACACCATACAGAAAACCTGTTTTCGATGATGTGGAAGACCAAAAATATTTACAACGACTATTTTAGCTTCAAGCTGAAGCCAGAAGATCGGTTTTCAAAGGATATTCCTGACTGGAACAAATTCGATCGTTTTGCAGATAGCATGTTGGTGAGATTGGCTTGGGGAATTTTCTATGTTGCAATTTATGTTGCATGTATCTCCTATTTTGAACTAGCAGGTACCCACTGGTGGATGTATTTCTTATTGCCTATCCACTTTTTGATGGGCCCAGTTCATGGTGCTATCGTCAATTGGAGCGGTCACAAGTACGGATATGCCAATTTTGACAACAACGACAAATCCAAAAATTCGCTATTACTCGATGTGTTGATGCTTGGAGAATTATTCCAGAACAACCACCATAAACTTCCAAACCGTGCCAATTTTGCGGTTAAATGGTATGAATTTGACCCTACCTACCCCATTGTTAAGCTTTTGCATGCCACTGGAATCATAAAATTAAGAGCTGCCTAAGGGAAGCATATCAACTGAAAAGGGGTGATTCTACGTTGGAATCACCCCTTTTTAGTTTAATGAAATGAGCTCAAATTTATGACCGCAACCAAGGACTTGGAAGAATAAGTAGTGTATCATTTTTAAGCTGAAATCAATCAATAATTTCCTTCCTACGCGCAAGCCTTTATCTTTGTAGGCTTATCCCACTACCCAACAGATGAATTCATTTATACAAGAATTGAAATGGAGAGGCATGCTCCAAGACATGACACCAGAATTAGAAGAGCACCTTGCCAAAGGAATGGCTTCTGCTTATCTGGGGTTTGATCCAACGGCAGATTCGCTTCACATTGGTCACTTGGTTGGGGTGATGACCTTACTGCATTTTCAACGAGCAGGTCATCAGCCTGTTGCACTAGTTGGTGGAGCTACAGGCATGATTGGAGATCCCTCCTTCAAATCAGCCGAACGAAATTTGTTGGATAAGCCAACCCTAGATCACAATGTGGCATGCATTCAAAAGCAATTGGCTAAATTTTTGGATTTTTCTGGCAATCAGAATAATAATGCTCGCCTTGTCAATAATTACGATTGGATTTCTGAGTTTACCTTTTTGGATTTTATTCGCGATGTAGGCAAGCACATAACAGTCAACTACATGATGTCCAAGGATAGCGTGAAAAGGCGCTTGGAAGATGGAAATGGCCTTTCGTTTACCGAGTTCAGCTACCAATTGATTCAAGGGTACGATTTCTACCACCTTTGGAAAAATGAAAACTGCACCATCCAATTGGGTGGATCAGATCAATGGGGAAATATAGTTACCGGAACGGAATTGATCCGTCGAATGGGTGGTGGCAGTGCTTTTGCCCTGACGGTTCCTTTGATCACCAAATCTGATGGAACCAAGTTTGGAAAAACAGAAGGCGGTTCGGTATGGCTAGATCCAGAAAAGACTTCGCCCTATGCTTTTTATCAATTTTGGTTGAATGTATCAGATGCCGATGCTTCCAAGTACATTCGGATTTTTACGGTACTGGATCAGTCTACCGTTGAAAAATTGGAAAAGGAACATGCCGAAGCACCGCATTTACGCCTTTTGCAAAAAGAAATTGCAAAAGAGGTCACCTGCATGGTGCATAGCACCGAAGATTACGAGATGGCACTCAAGGCCTCTGAAATTCTTTTTGGTAAGTCTTCTACCGAGGATTTGGCTTCACTTGACGAGCGCACATTTCTTGCTGTTTTTGAAGGAGTCCCTCAAGTTCAGCTGAGTTATTCAATCTTCGCTCAACTTGAAAATGTACTCGATCTTTTGGGTGAAAAGACGAATTTTGAGCTTTTCCCATCCAAAGGTGAAGCTCGAAAGATGATTCTTGGAGGTGGTGTAAGCATCAACAAGGAAAAAGTTGCAGATCCTCAAGCGCCACTAACATTCGGTCTTCTTCAAGGAAAATACTTGCTGGTTCAAAAAGGAAAAAAGAATTATGTGATTGTTGAAATCTTATCTTAACCCTTGATTTTTTAAAACAAGGGCCGTGCACTAATCTTTCAAATTTGTAAAATTTGACTACTATTCAATTCTTTCTTTTTTGACTAAGATTTAATACATTCGAATCGGTCCTTCTTATCTACTTATCTACAATGGCTGGCGAGAAAAATAAAGAGAAATTAATCTTGGATGCAGCAATTGCCTTGTTTACAACTCAAGGCTTTTCAGCTACTCGAATGGAAGATGTTTCAAAAAAAGCAGGCATAAGTAAAGGCTTGACTTATTTTTATTATAAGAATAAAGAGGACCTCTTTATGGCGCTAACCAAGAAAGCCTTCGAACAGCTAAAAGATGAGTTCAGAGATTCCTTGCGCTCTAAAGGTAAAAATGGATTGGAAATGTTGACTGATTTGGTTCAGCGAATCTGGAAATTTTCCAAGGAACAACCCGTGTATTACCAATCGATCATTCATTTTTTGGACTTACTAAAAAAATACACTTCGCCAGAACTAAAATCACAAATCAACCCCTTGATCTTGGATTCCATACATTTTCATAAACTTTTGGAAATCCAATTGGAGCCAACCCGATTGGGGATTCAAATCGTCTCTCAGGGAATAAAAGACGGAAGTATTCGACCAGAATTACAACCAGAAATCACATTTTTTACCATTTGGAGCATGGTTTTGGGATATGAAAAAATGGAAGGCCCCATTTCTTTTGAAGGCAAAGAAACCAAAGTCAGCCCTGAAGCTTGGCAGCGTGGATTTCTTAAGTTAATGCAAGACATGCTGAAAGGAACTTTACAGGCTACGAAGCCCCAAGTGGTTCAGGCTAGTTTATTTTAAAAAAAGGGGCTTACGCCCCTTTTTTTATCTGCTTTTCCACAATTCTTTTAACTGCTTCCCATTGATGAGCAGTACAAAACGGGTTGGATTAGGGATCAAAACAATGCGCAAGTCCACTTTGCCAAGCTGATCCGATTCGATAGGCACGCCCTGATCACCACTTACCTCATAGGTGATACTTCCTTTGGCATCAGGAAGCATTTCCTGGTAATAGTTAGCCAAGTAAGCTGTGGGCAATAAAACATCCGAATCTGACTTTAACTTGGAATAAATCTTCTCTAATTCGGGTTCTAAAATATCCTCGTAATTTTCGTTGAAGTCGTCCTCGAGATCATGCAATTGCTCCTCTAAATCATCGTAGTTCTCATCACTATATTCCAAGGCACTTAGCTGATTTCTTTGTTGAACAATTATTGTAAGCTCCTGGTCTATTTTTTCCCAATTCATGGTTAATCTCTTGATTGATTGTTTGACTACAAATATGGCGATAATCCTAAAATTAGCGATTCAATTTAAGGTAACTATTCACTTATGAGGAGGATTTTTCCATTTCTTCCGGCTTGCTCGTAGGCATCTAATGCCGCTTTAAACTCAGAAAGTGGATAGGTGGCCGCTACATCAACCTTGGAGGTGTCCTGCATCAAAAATCCAAAGACACGTTGAAAAGCTTTCATTCGTTGTTCCGCAGGAAGCTCTTCAATCCAAGTGCTTAGCCAGAATCCATCGATTCGTAGGTTTTTAAAAATGAGCAAGCCACTATTAATCGAAAGATTTTCCAAGGCTAGCGCTCCAAACACCATCATCCTGCCCTTTTGCTTCAGACAAGACAAGGCCTTTACTCCCAATTCCCCTCCTACCGCATCAAAAACCACATTTACTCCTACCTCAGTTTTCTCAAAGATTACTTTCGCCAACTTCTCTGTGGTAGTATTGATTACCAATTCAGCACCAAAATCGAGTAACAATTGCTTTTGGGATTCATGACGAACAGTAGCAGCTACTCGGATTCCTTTTGCTTTGGCCATCTGTATGGCAAATTTTCCAAAAGCTGAAGCACCAGCAGTAAGCAATAGCCACTGACCCGATTCAAGCCCAGAATCTTCAATCATGCCATAGGCGGTCATTGGATTGACAAAAGCTTGGCAGGCTACCTCATCCGGCATTTGATCCGGAACGGGTATCACCCCAGCAGCTGGAACACAAGCATATTCTTTCCAAGTGCCAATGGCAGTAAACATCACTCGAGTACCTGCAGGCACTTTTCCAGCTTCATCCGCTTTTTCTACAACCCCACATGCCTCAAAACCAGCACTGCTTGGAAGTTTGGGCGTTATGCCATACATGCCACGAACAAACATGATATCGGAAGGATTGATATTTCTAGCAGTTACCCGTATCAGTACCTCATGTGCCTTAGGTTGAGGCATTTCACTTTCTTTGAGATACAAGACTTCCTGAGGCGTACCAGTTTGATCAAAAATTAATTCTTTCATGTGCTCGTTAAAAGGATAAAATGAGGGATATAATTTCAAATTGCTTAAGATACAAGTTACAGCATGACCATATTTTTCCTATCTTTTGGAAGAAAAATAACCCCAAAACGCATGGATTTATCTTCAGTTTTTTCTTTGGATGGAAAAGTAGCTCTAATTACTGGAGCAAGTAAAGGTATCGGATTTAGCATTGCTGAAATCTTCGCCGCAGCAGGAGCAAAAGTAGTCATCAGCAGTAGAAAGCAAGATGTGCTCGATGAACAAGCTCTTCTGCTCAATTCCAAAGGGTATGAAGTTACTGGAATCGCATGCAATGTGGGAAACATAAACGAGCTCCCGATCCTTGTTGAAAAAACAGTTGAAAAATACGGAACCATCGATATCCTTGTAAATAATGCAGCTAGCAATCCTGTTTTTGGACCAGTTCACGAAACTACCCTAGAGGCCTTCGACAAGATCATGAATGTCAATGTCAAGGCCGCATTTGAATTGAGCAGACTTTGCTACCCTCACTTGCGAAAGTCATCTAATGCATCTGTCATCAACATTTCAAGCATTGGGGGCTTATCACCTGAACAAGGTCTAGGAATCTACTCGGTCTCTAAAGCTGCATTGATCTCGTTGACCAAAGTTTTTGCCAAAGAATGGGGCGATTCAAAGATTCGCGTCAATGCCATTTGCCCTGGCCTTATCCAAACCAAATTCTCAGAAGCACTTTGGTCCAATGAAAAAATCATGTCCATGATCTTAAAGCAATTGGCTATCAAACGAGCAGGGACATCGGAAGAAATTGGAGCCATGGCCTTATTTCTAGCCTCACCTGCATCTACCTACACCACCGGAGCGATTTTGACCGCCGATGGAGGGTTTACCATTTGATTGATCATGCAGCCTACACAAAATATTTCTCCTGAACAGCTTCAGGAACTCCTAAAAGCTTACCGGCAGTTTGTAGAACAGGAAATCTTCCCAATCGACCTGCAGGTGGTCAAAGGCCCCTTCAAACAGTTTTTGCCCCAGCTTCAAGTACTGCGTGAGAAAGCTAAGTCCCTCGGACTTTTTGCTCCCCATCTCGCCAAAAACGAAGGTGGTCAGGGATTAAGCCTACTTCAATTTGCCCATGTTTCTGAAATCTTAGGCCAAAGCCCGATTGGACATTATGTATTCAACTGTGCTGCCCCGGATATCGGAAACATGGAGCTACTACATCAGTTCGGCTCTGAGGAACAAAAAGCCAAGTGGCTTGGCCCACTGCAACGAGGAGAAATTCGCTCTTGCTTTGCCATGACCGAACCAGACTTTGCAGGAAGTAACCCGGTAAACCTAGCTACTACGGCGGTAGTAGATGGAGAGGACTACCTCATTCAAGGTCATAAATGGTTTACCACGGCTGCCGATGGGGCACAATTCACCATTGTCATGGCTGTAACTAATCCCAATGCTCCTTCTCCCTACCAAAAGGCTAGCATGATTTTGCTTCCGCTAGATACTCCCGGCTATACCTTGGTTCGCAACATTCCCATCATGGGAGAAGCAGGGGAAGATTACCTTTCCCATGCAGAAGTAAAATTTGAGCAATGTCGAGTACCGATGACCAATCGCATAGGGCTGGAGGGCCAAGGATTTGCACTCGCTCAGGAGCGACTTGGTCCCGGAAGGATACACCATTGCATGCGTTGGATTGGTATCTGTGAACGCGTTTTTGACATGATGTGCACCCGTGCCCTTTCTCGAGAACTCGAGGTAGGCAAAGTTTTGGCCGAAAAACAAACCATCCAAAACTGGATTGCTGAAAGTCGAGCCGAAATCAAAGCCAGCCGTCTGATGGTTTTGGACACAGCTCAGAAGATGCAGCAGCTGGGAGCGAAAGCTGTAAAAGAAGATATCTCAACCATTAAATTTTTTGTGGCCGATGTGCTGATGAAGGTAATTGACCGAGCCATCCAAGTGCATGGTGCCTTGGGAATCACGGATGACACGCTCCTCTCCTTTTGGTACCGACACGAGCGAGGTGCACGAATCTACGATGGCCCCGATGAGGTGCATAAATCCGCCCTGGCAAGAAGCATTCTGAAAAATTACAGCAGCAAATGAGCCATACGCTAACTTTTGATTTGCTCAAAGAATATTTGGCTACCCACCTAAACTGTTCTCCTGAGCAGATCCAGGTGGATCAACTTCCAGGTGGCTATTCCAACCTGAGCTTTTTGGTGCATAGTCCAAGTGGAAAACTGATCTTGAGGCGGCCTCCTTTTGGTGAAAAAATCGCCAAGGCTCACGATATGGGAAGAGAGTTTAAAATTCTCCAAGGATTAAAAAAGGCAGGATATACCAAGAGTCCCAACCCCATTCACTTTTGTGAGGAAGAGTCCATTTTTGGAGCTCCATTTTTCTTGATGGAATTTGTGGAAGGGGCAATTTTAAGAAACAAAGTGCCCAAAGGAATGGCTCTTGGAGCGAAGGAGTTTGAGAAGCTTTCGAGAAGTGCAGTTGACTGCTTAGTTGAGCTACATCAGTTGGAACTTCAGGAATCTGGACTTATTCAGTTGGGTAAGCCGGAAGGCTTTACGCAACGGCAAGTGGTTGGATGGGTGGATCGATACTTTCGAGCCAAAACAAACGAATTGCCTGAGCTTGAAATTGCAGCCACTTGGCTTCAGGAAAACATTCCTTCCTCTGAGTACACTGCCTTTATTCACAACGACTTCAAATACGATAATTTGGTTTTGGATCCTGAAGACCCCTGCAGTATTCGAAGTGTATTGGACTGGGAGATGGCGACAATTGGCAATCCTCTGATGGATTTAGGAACTAGCCTTGCTTATTGGGCAGAAGAAAGCGACCCGGAGATCCTCAAACTGTTTAATTTGAGTTACCTACCGGGTAATCTTACCCGGGTAGAGCTAATGGATTACTATTTCACAAAAGCTGCCGGATCAAGGGAAGAAATGATCTTTTATTATGTTTTTGGGTTATTTAAAGTTGCAGTAATCGCCCAGCAAATCTTCAAAAGATATTCCCAGGGCCATTCTAGTGATGCCAGATTTGCCCAATTAATCCATGTAGTGGAAGCTGCAGGCCAAAAAGCGATACAAACCCTTCAAACGAATCAACTCTAATCTCCATGACTCTTCAAAAAATTTGCATCCTAGGTGCTGGAACACTTGGCTCACGCGTGGCCCTTCAAGCTGCAATTTCAGGATTTACAGTTACGATCTTTGACTTGAAACAAGCATCTCTAGATTCGGCTTTACTGACCATGCAAAAAATTCTTCGCCAGCTAGTTCGTGCAGGAAACCTTACTGAATCACAAGTCCCAGGAATCCTCCAACGGGTACAGCCTACCTTAGACCTGAGTGAGGCGTTGAATGGAGCTGATCTGGTGAATGAAAGTGTTACCGAAGATGTCATCATCAAAAAGGCCTTGTGGACGGAAGTTGGGCAGCTAGCAGACCCACATACTTGGTTAACTACAAATACCTCTTACCTTCTCCCCTCCCAGTTTGCAGAAGAAACAAGTCGTCCCCAGCAATTTTGTGCCTTCCACTTTCATGATGTGTTCTATTCGAGAGTAGTCGATATCATGCCCCATCCAGGCACGGATCCTGCCCTAATTGAGGTATTGGAAGTGCTCGGAAGGCAATTGAATCAGGTTCCTGTCATCGTACGCAAAGAAAATCCAGGATACTTGTTCAACACCATGCTGATGGCACTTTTGGGCGCTGCAGGAAAATTGATTACGCGAGAAGTGGCAAGCATTGAAGATATCGACAAGTCCTGGATGGTCAATTTTCACATGCCTATGGGACCCTTTGGAATTTTGGATTCCATAGGACTAGATACCGCTTGGCATGTCACCCATAAGATGCCTGATTCTGCTTCTCAAGCCTTTGCAGCGCTATTGAAAACTTACATTGAGCAAGGAAAACTTGGGGAGAAAACCGGAGAAGGATTCTACAGCTACCCCAATCCACGCTACAGGGAACCTGACTTTATTCAGTAAATGAAAATTGGATGTATTTGATTTTTTCGCCCTTATCCGAAAAAATCTTCTCGTAGCGTGTCTTGATGCCATGATGCGCATCACGAAGCTCACTTTCGTAAAAATCAGCTGTATTGAAATGGATTTGGCAGTCGGGTCGATCGCTTAAAGTCAGGTCCGTGTACTCATAGAGTCCCGTATTGTCTGTTTTGAAGTGAATGAGTCCACCAGGTTTGACCAACTGCTTGTACATCTCCAAAAACTTCGGGGAAGTTAACCTCCGCTTTTCATCCCCATCCCTTGGAAATGGATCTGGAAATGTAATCCAAAGCTCTGAAATCTCTCCTGGAGCAAAAAAATCCTGCAGCTGCTGAATTTGGGTACGTAAAAAAGCAACGGTATGAATTCCTTCAGCCGTAGCACTGGAGCTACCCTTCCAAATTCTACTGCCTTTGATGTCTACTCCAATAAAATTTTGGTTGGGGTACTGCCTGCCCAAACCTAGGGTAAATTCGCCTCTTCCACAGGCCAACTCGACAACTAAGGGTTGATCATTGGCAAATTGGAGTGCATTCCATTGTCCTTTTATTTGCTCAAAAATAGGCTTACCAGCCTGTACTACATTGGGATTGACTTCGTTTTGGGCAAAGCGAACCAGCTTTTTTCTACTCATTAAAGATTTTCAATTTCTGCAACTACAAAAGTACTTCCTCCTATAAATATCAGGTCATCTGGCGAGGCATTTTTTCTGGCAAATTCTAGCGCATCCATCACCTTTAAAATTACCTGACCCATTAATCCTTTTTCATTCCCCTTCCTTTCCAATTCATTGGCATCCATCGCTCGAGGGATACTTGCTTGGCAAAAAATATAGGTTGCTTCTTTTGGTAGTAAGTCCAAAACTTTGGAAATATCCTTGTCATTGACCATTCCGATCACCATCCAAAGCTTCGCATACGTGTATTTCTTAAGCTGAGACACTACTTCTAGTATTCCTGCTTCATTATGCCCAGTGTCAGCGATGATGAGCGGTTTTAGCTGCAATTGCTGCCATCTCCCCTTCAATCCTGTGCGCTCAGAAATACTTCCCAAACCTACTTGAAGTGCCTGATCCGAAAGGTTCCAACCCTGATCCCGAAGCTGCTTGACTGCTTCCAAAATACCCGGGAGGTTAAATCGTTGGTAGTCTCCATTTAAGCCAAATTTCAAATTAAACTCCCCATCGCTGTTTCGCACTTTAAAATTGGCCGATTGTACCAGGCTAGGGTCTTCTGATTCTTGGATTTTAGTCACTTCCCACTTCTGATCGGCAAACACAATAGTTGACTGCATTGTAGCTGCCTGCTGCGCAAATACTGCCTGCGTTTCATTTTGTGTTTGGCTGATCACAACGGGAACACCTGCTTTGATGATCCCTGCTTTTTCACCTGCAATCAAGGGAAGGGTATTCCCTAGAAATTGCATATGGTCGTAACCAATATTGGTAATGACACAAAGCTCGGGATGAATCACGTTGGTACTATCCAAGCGGCCACCCATCCCCACTTCGATCACTGCAATATCCACGGCCTCCTTAGCAAAATACCAAAATGCCATTCCAACGGTCATCTCAAAGAAACTGGGTTGAAGCTCATCCAAAAAGGATTTATTGTTGGCCACAAATTCAACCACCCCTTCTTCCGTAATTTCTTCCCCATCAATCCGAATTCGTTCGGTGAAGGATTTGAGGTGAGGAGAGGTGTAAAGCCCTGTTTTATAACCTGCAGCTTGCAAAATAGAAGCCAAGGCATGGGAGGTACTCCCCTTTCCATTAGTCCCTGCAACATGAATAGTTTTGAAAGTTTGCTGCGGATTGCCTAAGTGAGCACAGAGGGAAATCGTATTCGTCAAATCTGCTTTGTAGGCAGAAGCCCCTACCCGCTGAAACATGGGTAAAGCATTAAAAAGGTAATCCAAGGTTTCTCCGTAAGTCATGTTACTCCACCTTAACCACAAAAGTGATTTTCCCGGTTGAAAAATCAGCCGCCGCAGCTCCCAATTTTTTGAAATCGAGTTGGTTGACTACTTGGCGATAATAGGCCAATACCGCATTGGAGACATTGTATTCCAAGGGTATCGCTTGGACAACTTTTCCAGATCCATCCACTGTGATTTTAAAGACGATTTTACCATTTCGGGTGGATACTCGGTCGTTGATCGCTGGTCGGGAGGCAAAATCCCATCCTGCCAGATCCAAACTATACCCAGCACCTCCTGCGACACCTTTACCTGTACCTGAAGGACTACCCTGATCTCCCTTGGAATCGGAATTTCCTTGTCCCGCAGATGTACTTGAAGGCGAGGCCTTTCCAGATTTTCCTCCAGCTCCAAAAATTGCCCGCTGATCCACCTTGGGTTGCTCGACTATTTTTGGGTTTGCTTCTTTCTGTTCCTCCTTTGCCTGTGGATCATTGGCTGTGGTTTCTCCTTTGATCGGAGAAGGTTGTGTACTTACCGCTTGATTGGTACTTGGCTTAGTTGAAGCAGTTTTAGGAGTAGTTGTAGGTATTGCTACCTGCTCAGTGGGTATCATCTCACCCGGAGCTGCATCTTCAGTAGACGGATTTTCGGAAGTGTTGGTTAGCACTTGAGATTGATCTCCTAAACCTAGATCCGAAAATCCCAAATTCAACTCCATTCCATAGGTTGGTTTAGGAGGATTGGGTTGCTCCCAAACGACAATAAAGTAAAAGGCTAAAAATAGCAACCCTTGTACCAGCAAGGTGATAAGTGCCGATTGAATTCGGCTTTTCTGTTCGAGTGAATTGGAATTCACACCAAGCATCAATTGTAGGGTTTGGTCGCGATAGATACATTGGCACCCAGCCCAGCTGCAATGCCACCAATCTCCACTAAATATTCTACAGGTACCTCCTTGTCCAGATGCAAAACTACCTGACCCTTTTTGCCTTCCAGTAATGGAGTTAGCACTGCTTTGAGTTGTTCCCTTGTTACCAGTTGATCGTTGACTGAAAACTGAAGGTCCTTCGTAACCGATACCGTCACTTCCTGCATCACGATATCTGAAGTTTCGCTCGAAGGCAAATTAACAGAAAGTCCTGAAGGGGTTATAAATGAGGAGGTTAGCATAAAAAATATCAGCAATAGAAAGATGATGTCCGTCATGGAGGACATGCTGAAAGAAGCATCAACCTTATTTTTCTGCTGCAATCCCATCTTTATTTGTCTTGAAGAAGATCGATAAATTCAATAGAGGTATACTCCATGTGGTGTACCAACTTCGAAACTTGCGTGACCAAATAGTTGTAACCCAAGTACGCGATGATTCCTACAACCAATCCTGCGGCGGTAGTAATCATGGCTTCGTAAATACCCGAAGAAAGCAACTTGGGAGACACCATTCCATCCTCTTGGGCAATGGAAATAAACGCCTGAATCATCCCGGTTACGGTTCCCAAAAACCCAATCATCGGAGCAGCACCAGAAACAGTAGCCAAAACCCCTAAGTTTTTCTCCAACTTATAGATTTCAAGTTTACCTACATTCTCGATCGCCACTTCAATATTTTTCAAAGGCGATCCAATCCGGTCTATTCCTTTGGAAATCATGACTGCAACTGGAGTCTTTTCTCCTGCACAAAGCATTTTTGCTTTTTCTATTTGCCCATTTTGAACCAATATTTTTACCTGATCCATCAAGCTTCCTGGAGTTTTAGAGGCCTTTTGTATCACTAAAAATTTCTGGATAAATATGAAAATTGCCAATACGAACAATCCATAAAGTGGAATCATCATGTATCCCCCCTTTATCAATAGATCTAATAATCCAATGGATTGGGTTGTTGCTTCAACTGCAGCTGGAACAGTCGCAACGGAATCAATAGCAAATGTCTGTAATAAAACCATCATCAATAATTCAATATCCAATAACCTGTTGAATCCTGCGCATTCATTTCTTTAAGTTTGGCTGAAGCTTCTTTCCAAGTACTATAGGATCCGATTGCTAACCTATAGTTTTGATTTTTTTTATAAGGATACACTAAATAGTATTCAGTGAATTTATCTCCTAAATTTTGAATATGTCTAGTTGTTTCCTGCTCACTCGCAAAGCTCCCTACCACTAAATAATATCGTATACTTCCCTCTTTCTGCTCAACTCGTTTGACTCTCGGATTTGTTGCAATTGATGTATCAGAATTTATTGAAGTCGAATTGAGTACAAAGGAGGAATTAACAGATGAGTCTTGATTTGGTAAGGAATCCAAGTTCGATTTTGCGAGCTTGTAACTATCTTCAAAATGTTTTCTAAGAGCAGCAGTATCTAGTGGATCATTAACCAAATTTTTGTTCTCAACAACAGCATCTTGATTAATATTTAGTTGAATAATGATTGCGGTAACTGCTAGTATAATTGCGAACAAAGCCACCCAAACCCATGTTTTTGCTTTCTTTTTTTCGCCATTTACAGCAGAGTTAGAAGCAACAGCTGGTCGACTAGCTTTCGTATCATTTTTCTTGTCTTCGATAACAATAGGAGAAGTTTGAGGCAACTCAACAGAAGGAGCTTGGTCTGGAGCTTTCGAATTGGATTTCAAGGAGGAAAGCGGACTCACTTCTACATAGGGTAGCCCAAAATCCTTGGGATCTGACCATTGTTTGGGATTGGAATCTTTTTCTGCCATTGCACTTAAGAGAAGATACGAATCTAACTTAAAACTAGGTAAAGCCCAACCCTAGGGATTGGTAAATTAAAATTTGAAACTCAGCCCTCCAACTCCTTGTATTCCACGCACTGGATAGTTCATCCAACGCATGTTGTTCCGATTCAATAAGTTGGCCGCATTGGCAAACACTGCTAAACGGGAATTAATTTGATATTCCAAATTGACTTGTAGGTCAACCACTACTGGCAATTTGACCACCTCAGCTTGCGGTGGCAAGGTTTCAATCTGTCCCAATCCTCTTGCTTTCATGCCCCCTAAAACTTGGAGATTTGCCTGCAAAGACAAGTTTTTAAATGGAGCAAGTCTATGGTTCATACCTGCCGTCCAAGTAGGTCGATGCCAAGCAGTTTGTAGGGTACTTAAGTTGTAATGGAAAAAATCAAGCTGGGCAGTTACCTTATATTTTTCGGAAACTGAAAATTCCACATCTGAATTGAACTGCAGCACAGTAGCCTGCTGATCGTATACCAATTCAAACCTAGAAGTATCCGCATAGGAATTGACAAAAAAATGAAGATTGGACTGTCGACGAACAGCCATGCCTGCACGGAACACCAATTTATCGGATGCGAGCCCCTCTACCCCTGCCGCAAACTCAAAGGAGGTAACTGTATTCAACAATTGATCACTGGGTCCTAGGAATGGATTTTCTTGAACAAAACTTCGGTAGGTATTGCGCTGAACATCACCAGAAATAGCTGCGTTCACTTTGAGATTTCCGGATATCTGATAGGTGGATTTTAGTACTGGAAAAATGCGAATCGCAGGTTTACTTTCCGCGACTGAATCATTATCAGAAACCAAAACAACTCCAGCCGAGAAATGGAAATCCCCATATTCATACTGCCCTTCAGGTCGCAGTGAAAAATAGTTTCGATTGAGTTCATACTTTAGGTCTTCTGTAGCAGTCGTAAAGTACGAAACCCCCAAACTAGCCTTCATTTCTTTGGATGGCCTAAATTCTCCTTTTCCTTCAAACCCAAGTTCCTGCTCTCGCACCGCATAGCTATCGCTGAAACCGCCCAAAACAACTTCTCCTTCATATCCAATTCGACCCACTTTGTCTAGGTCACGGATTCCCAACCTTAAATCTCCATGTAGTTGTTTGTTCGAATCAAAATAAGGACTTGCAAAATCCACATTTGGAGGGATTACAAACCCTAAGTCTCGACCATAAAAGGTATAAGCATCTCTTTTCAGATCTAGGGAAGCGTACAATTCCGATTCATCCAAAAAGTAACTGACATCTCCAGCCAGTTGCGTATGTGATTCTTTACTTTCCTCATCCATCCAGCGTAATGGGCCTTTTCCAAAACTCTGGTGGTGGAATTTTGTAGCATACTGCCATTCGGAGGATTGGGTAGAAAGGTAGCGTCCTTCAACCAAAGGGGATAAAAAATTACCATAGCCTACCCGAACCCATCCTGGATACAAATCCAACTTGGGAGCTTCCCATTCTTTTTTGGCAGGTTCCGTTAGAATTTCAGATGCAGGAACGGGAAGAAAAAATGGCATTATTGGAAAAGTAAGAGAGCCCAAGGCTTTGGGCTGTGGCAATACAGGCATCTTTTCGAAACTTCTGATCTGCTTTGGCAATCGGATTTCTCGATCTTTTTGAATCACAAAAACCTGATCTTGAAGACCTCCTCGTGCAGCAGTTTGTGCAGCACTAAAATTTAGGCTTCCGAAAAAAACCACTGAAACTACGAATAGCGTATAAATTCTTCTCATGATTTAGTCCAGGCTTTTAAGTGTAGCTGCTGCTTTTTCTTTGACCGTAGCATCGGTGGATTGATCTATCACGGATTGGAGGGTCGCCTTCGCTTGAAATACCTCCCCCAACTTCAGATAGTTGTCAGCCAAAAGCAAAAACATACTTCCATACCAATAATCAAACTCGGAAAATGGAGTCGAATAGTCGAAAATTAATTCGTTTGACCCCTTAAAATCACCCTTTTCTTGGTACTGAAGCGCGAGCAGGTACAGTGCCTCTGCCGCCTCTTCTGTAGTGTATTCCTGAATTAGCAGGCCAAAACTATCCTCGGCCTCAGCTTTTTGGCCTAGGGAGCGCTGGGATTTGCCTTTCACCAATAGCGCTTTAGCCGCCGAACCTGGAATCAATTCCTCTTGTGCAAGCAATTGGGTAGCTGAAGTAATTGTTTGAGGGTAAACCTTCAAAGAAAAATAGGAGTTCATCATTCCTAGTGTTACCTCTGCTTCATCAATTGGAGATCTGGATTGGCCTACAATAGATGCAAAATAGCGCAAGGCTTCAGAGAACTCTTCCCTTTCCAAGGCAAATTTTCCCAATTGTTGGATGGATTTAACACGATACGGAGATGCAGGCTGTTGCTCCATCAACTTAAACAAATCATAGGCTCTTTCTACATCTCCTGCCTGTTTGTAAGCATCCGCTGCAAAGTACAAGGCCTCACTTTTTTGTGGAGATTCTGGGTAGGCTCGAAGGTAGCTATCCAGTGCCTTCGCTGCCTGAGGAAACTTTTGGCTGAGGTAGAGACTTTTCGCAGATTCGTATTCCAGCGATTGAACTGATCCTGTATTGCGATTGGTATTTTTATAGTTTTGAAGGTACTCCCCAAATTCTTCTGCCTTGTCCTGCACTGCTAAAGCCTCTTGCAGCCCTTTCAGCGCTGCTTCAGAGTTCTCTGCCATTGGATGCTCTTCCAAAATCTTTTTATAGTCCGCTTGAGTTTGACCGAAGCGCTGCAGCGAATAGTTAGCTACTGCCCTTCCCTCCAAAGCATAAGGCAGGAACGGTGAATTTGGTCGTTCACGGATCAATTCACTAAAGGCGGTGATTGCTTCTTCATAACGAAGCTCTTCGAGGTAAATCTGGCCCTTCTGGAAAAATGCATCCTCCAAGTAGACACTTGTTGGAAAATTTGCAAGTAATTGATTGAGTTGCTCTACAGCCGCTTGATTCTTTCCCTGGTAGTTGGTCACCACTGCCAATTGCAGGTGTGCATAATCCTGTCCTGCAATTTTTTCAGCAATGCCTTGGGTGAATATAGCCTCTGCTTGCGCAAATTTCTTTTGAACGAAATAGCAATCTCCCAGCCTCAACAAGGCATCTTGAAATGCCGCTTCATTTTTGTTTCGTTGACTGCTTCGATAGGTTTGAAATTGCTGCTCCGCCGATCCATAGTCTTGCGAGTTAATAAATGCATAGCCCAATCCGTAGGTAGCCTTCAAAAAATAAGGATCGGAAGTTGAAGTTTGATTGATGACAAGCTGATAGGAACCAATCGCCTTGGCAAATGCCTCTTGGGCACTAAAAATCTCACCCTTCCAGAAATGGGTTTCAGCCAACAGACTCCTATCTACGGGAAAATTTTGAGATTTGGTCAAATAGCTAAGCGCTTGCTCAAATTTTTGATCTCGGTAATAAATTAGTGCCTGGTAATAGGCTACTTTTTGATAGGCTTGTTGAAGGCGTTGAGATTTGCTTTTGAGCTTATCGAGCTGCTCCATCACGCGGAGGTAGTCAGATGAATTGAGCAAGGCGTCAGAAAGCAAGGTTTCTGCTTCTCCAAATCTTTTTCCTTGAGGATAGCTAGTCAAGTATTCGTCCAAGGTATTGACCGCCACCTGGAAATTCCCGCGCTGTAAATTGATCTTAGCTAAGTTGAATAAGGCTTCTTCTTGGATTCCTGTATCAATTAAACTCGCTGAAGCCACTTGGAAACTTGTAAGCGCATAGGGGAAATTACCCATCTGCACATAAGTATGTCCCAAATAGTAACTAGCTGCTTGAGCAATATCCGGATTTCCCAAGGCTGCCACCTTCAGGAATTCACTTGCTTTTTGGTAGTTCTTTGTTTCAAAAAAGGAAATTCCTGCTTTGTAATATTCCTCCTTGGTCAATTCACCTGTTTTAAAGGAAATAAATGAATTGTATTGGTCTGCAGCATTCCTGAAATCCTTTAGCGCATAGTGCGACTCCGCCAAGAAGAGATGAATGGATTCTTGTTGATCGAACGACTTGCCAGATGCGAGTAAAGGCGTGGCATACCTGATTGCTTCAGCATAGTTACCTTCCTTGTAATACAGTGAAGTCAATAAATAGGGAACCTTGCTTGAATAAAATTCGCTTTTCTCAGCAAGTTGAAGCTCTCGGATGGCCTGTTGGTTATTTCCCTGCTCCATGGCAATGTAGCCACTGTAATACAAGGCATCTGCTGCTAAAGGAATGGTCAATTCTTTTACCTGGTCCAAATAGCTCGCCGCAGCAGCATAATCCTTGAGTTGAAAGTAGCTGTAGCCTAGTTTGAAGGCTACATCCGCACGGCTATTCGTGTTTATCAAACCAATCGGAGCAAGAGCAAAAGCTTCAATCGCCTCCGAATAACGCTTCTTGAAAAAATAGAAATCTCCTAAAAAAATGGCTGCAGTAGCCACTTCCGGTTGTCCTTCGTAGTCTTGAACAAACTTTTTGATTAGGCCCAAACCATCTGGTCGATCCAATTGGAGAGCGGAAAGTGCTCGCTGAAGTTCTGCTTGCTTTTGCTGGGAAAGATCAAGTCCGGTTGCTAGCAACTTGTTGTTATCGTAAAGATTTGCAGCAAATAAATGCTGTTCATACAAGTTGGTAGCTCTATCTAAGCCCAGCTGAGAACTGCTTTGGTAAAGCGAAGATTGTGCAAAGGACTCCAGAGTGAAGCCCAGTCCTGCGAGCAGGACCAAGAAGTATTTCATGGCAGTTGGCGAATTCAATGCATTATTTTGTAGACCAGCTCTCGAAGTATTTCTCCTTCAGTCATGCTTCCGGAATCAACTCCTTTAAAACGTAGATCTGCCTCTTTTAGGTATCCGAATACATCAATTACCTTGCCCAACTTGTAATTTTTAGCAGCAAGTACATATTCCTTAACACCATAAGGGTTCACACCAATGGCAGCAGCGAGTTGCGTTTCAGGAATAGCACCCACTCGATGCAACAGCGCAATTCTTGAAAAATAAGAATACAGCAACGAAAAAATTGGGATAACGGGATGATTTTTAGGGTTTTGAATGAAGTAATGCACAATCAGATTGACCTTATTGACATCGCGAAACCCAATTGCTTTGGTCAATTCAAAGTTGTTGTATTCTTTGTGGATGCCGATGTACTTGGAAATGTGATCTACCGTAAATCGAGTCGGCTCAGGAAAATTGATGAGCATCTTTCCCACCTCATTGGTTATTACTTCCAGGTTGTTGCCAATGGAGTCGGCAAGCAACTGCCCTGCTTTCGCTTCAATTTGATGGCCCAATTCCTTAAAATAGGTTTCAATCCAGTCGTTTAGCTTCCAATCCTTAATTTTTTCCGCTTCAACAAAGACCGCTTTTTTTTCAATCTCCTTTTTTAGTGTGCTCCTGCCATCCAGTTTTTTATGCTTGTAGGCAAACACCAAAATGGTGCTTGGCAAGGGATTGCTGAGGTAGCCAATCAATAATTTCTGGGCATCTTCTTTTCCGAGGTCGGGAATATTCTGCGCCTCCTTCACCAAGACCAGCTGTCGATCAGCCATCATCGGAAATTTGCGCGCATGGGAAAGTATGGTACTTACCGAAACTTCCTTTCCATACAGCACAAGCTGATTGAATCCACGTTCAAATTCTGGAATGGCATTCTTCTCCAGGTAGTCACTGATCTGGTCAATGAAATACGGCTCATCGCCCTGCAAAAAATAGATTGGGGCAATTTTATTCGCTTTTAAATCTTTTAAAACTACTTCAGGAAGGAGGGCCATACGGTAAATCACTCGTGCACTTAAAGATAATAGATGGCAGCAATCCATCGAGAATTTCTGAGCAAATAAACTTTAATCGATGATTCTAGGTTAATTTTGCAAGCCAATTGAATGACGATGAATTTTGAAAAAGGAGTAGCCCTATACAAGGAAGGTGATTTTGAAGCTGCATTGACAGTTTTCCAAGAATTGAGTAGTGCCGAGCAGGGAAATACACAATTCCATCTCTTCAGAGGACGCACCCTAACTCGTTTGGGAAAAGGGGCTGAGGCATTGGCAGATTTCGATATTTTAATTGAGTTGGAGCCTTACAACACGGATTTCATGAGTGATCGTGGGGTAGTTTTGCATTTATTAGGAAGAAATGAAGATGCGCTCACAGAACTTGACCGAGCAGCCAATTTGGATCCAAAAAATCCCTATCGCTACAGCAGCAGAGCCTACCTAAAGGATCGAATTGGTGATTTTATGGGGGCGATTGAAGATTACGAGAAGGCAATAGAACTAGACCCTGAGGATGCAGTGGCCTTTAACAATTTGGGGTTGGTAGAAGAAAAATTAGGGCGGAAAGAAAAAGCGAAGGATTACTTCGAAAAAGCGGACAGCCTAAGTGGCTATCCTCCCAAAAAAGAGGATGAAGTTACTCCTAGTGTAACTCCAAATCAGACCGAAAAATTAAAACCAACGAGACCTATTTCTCAAGTCTCAAATCCAAAATTGACTCCTGGTCATATCCTAGAGGTAGTCCATGGAATTTTTACAAAACCTGCCATCCGAAAAGAGTTTTCCACCTACCTCAAAGGGCTATTTGCAACTAAAAAAGGCTAATAACTCTTGATCACCCAGAGCGGTTTGGTGATGAAATAAGACATCTTTCGGGATAGATTTTTGGAAAATAGTTGATCGAAAAAGTCTTTCTTTTTGCTGATCGTCACCAAGATATCCCCTTTTGCAAGTTGCAAGTAATTCTCAAGTCCAAGAGCTAGATCATCACGGAAAGACTTCAAAACATAATTCGCCAAATCATAAGACACCGAAGGTTTAATTTCTTCGACCATGGTCTTGTGTAGCGCTTTATCAATCACTCGGGATCTTGAAGAAACGTGTACTATATCGATCTCAGAGTCAAAGAATTTTGCAAACTCAACCACTTTTTGAATGGCAGTCTTGTCTTCTTCCACATAATCGGAAGCAAACACTAATTTTCGAGGACGTTTGAAAAAAGCTTTTCTTGGTACCACCAAAATATCTCGGTCGGTTTGCATGACCATCTTGCTAGACCGACTTCCAAATACCTGTTCCCTAAACTCGTTCATTCCCTCCGTTCCCACTACAATCAAATTCGCGTTGATTTTTTGAGAAAAGGCGATTGTAGTTTGTACGATAGCTCCTTCAGAAATTACCACTTCGCAGCCTTGAAGACCTTTAGGTAGGCTTTCCTTTAGGACTGCATCTTGTAAACTCTTCAATTTTTGCTCGACAAACTCTTTTTGATAGGTACCATCCAAGTCCAATGGCGCCTGGTGCTGGTAGTCTTGCTTATTTAAAACGTGAAAAACGGTCAATTTGGCCTTGTACTTCTCGCCAATCTTTGCTGCATATTCAAGCGCATTCAGTGCACATTCTGAAAAGTCAATTGGACAAAGGATAGTGAAGTTAGATGCCATAGTTGGTAGTTAATAACCTGTGTGACGATTTACGAGATTAAGCAAAGGGGACCCGGCTTTTAGCCGATTATAATTCTCAATAATTTGAGGTGAAGCAGCCAATGGATTGGTTACTGATGCAATATGTGGAGTCAGCTGAATCCTTTTTTCATTCCAAAAAGGATGGCTTTCCGGTAAGGGTTCAGCTCGAAACACATCTAAAAGTGCTCCAGAAATGAATCCCTCCTCCAAGGCAACAAGCAGATCTTCTTCTACCAAATGCTTTCCTCGGGCTACATTGATTAAAAATGTGCCTTTCTTACATTTTCTAAATAGTGAAAGATTTAAAGTGCCCTCCGTGTCGGGTGTTAGAGGAAGCAAACATACGAGTACGTTTACCTGTGAGAGAAAATCTTCTAATTGATTCTTTTGATAATAGGGGTAGCGGAACTCGTTTTTTTCTGAAAATCCAAATCCAACTACTTCAAACCCCAAACCGTTCAACTTGTCTAGCACATCGCCACCTAAGGCTCCAACTCCCATTACCCCGACTCGCGTGGGGATCTCAGGGTTGGACATGTCCCAAACCTTTTTCTTCTGGTCTTCTTGGTAACGAACAAGCTGCCTATGAAAGTTCAAAACACCCATGATAACATAATTGGTCATGGACCATCTCAATTTTTCATCGACAATCCGAACAATTGGAAGTTCATCCCCAACAGCAGGATCCGAAAGAATATGGTCTACTCCTGCACCCAGCGAACTGATCAACTTCAAATTTGGAAAGTTTTTTAAATAGCCTGCGGGATGCTGCCATAGCAGAGCCATTTCAACATCCTCAGGTCGATCAATATTTGGGAAGATTTGTAAATCTAGAGTAGGATGATGGTGCAGAAGTGCCGCAATCCATGCCTTTGGATCTCTACCGGGACTAATGATGGCTATACTCATAATCTTTAAGCTAAGAAGCACCTAAAGTAGGTCATTCTATCAGGGCAAAAAATTCATTCATCAAATTCCTGAAGCATTTTCAAAAAAAAAGAGAATAAACTATCAACTTGCAGCGTTAAACTTTGCCAACAAAACAAAAGTAGAATCTTAGCTCCTCCGAATTTACTCCAAATTTAAAATTTGTATGAAAATAAAAATCAATTTCCTTATTCTAGCCCTGCTTTTTGTAACCACAATTGGTATGGCTCAGCAAATTCAAATGCCACAGGCAAGCCCTAGCTCAAAAATTATTCAGAAAGTGGGCCTCACAGATGTGACCGTAGATTTTAGCAGACCCAGCACAAAGGGTAGAAAAATTTTTGGTGAACTGGTACCCTTTGGACAAGTTTGGAGAACCGGTGCCAATGGTGCAACTATCCTTACCTTCTCAACTGAAGTAATCATTAGTGGAACAAAAGTTCCAGCTGGTGCCTACGCCCTCTACTCCATTCCTGGAAAATCTTCCTGGACGATGATCCTCAGCAAAAACACCAAACTTTGGGGAGCCATTGGCTACGAAGCGAAAGATGATCTTCTTCGATTCACTGCCACGCCTGCAAAAACAAGCAGATTGTATGATTCCTTCGAAATTAGCTTCAACAAATTAACCGATGCTAGCGCGGATCTTTCCATCAAATGGGAAGAAACAAGGGTAGAATTTACAATTCAAACAGAGGTAGATCCCATTGTCATGGCAGACATCAAAAAGCAGGTAATTGATGCTCAAACCACAAACCCTGCTTTGCTCTATCAGGCGGCCAATTACTATTTCACAAGTAATAAGGACCTGAACCAAGCCTACACCTGGATCAAACAATCCACTACAAGTGATCCAAAGTATTGGACCTTACACTTGCAGGCAAAAATTGAAATGAGCCTTGGCAAAAAAACAGAAGCCTTGGAGTCTGCAACTAAATCAAAGAAGCTAGCCGAAGAAGGCAAAAACTTAGATTATGTGGGATTGAACGACCGCTTGATCAAGTCTATCAAATAAGAAAAAGAAGCCTTCGAAAATTCGAAGGCTTCTTTTTTTGATCAAAACTGAGGTTTTCCTCAGTTTTTATTTTTTTGTGGGGCTACCCCCTACAAAGAGCTGAAGTACCAAACCAAATAAAACTACAGCAAGGCAGCCAATGGCATTGTACCAGAGGAATCCAATGTTCCACTCAAAGCCCATAAGTCCTTTGCCATTGAAGAAGTGAACCACCAAAATCAGGGCTTGAGACCCAATTGCTGCTATAAAAACAGCCTTCCCCTTGATCCACTTGACAAAGAAACCGACCACAAATATCCCCAAGATGGTTCCATAAAATAAGGAGCCAAGGAGATTCACCGCCTGAATCAGGTTTTCAAATAAGGAGGCATAGGTCGCAAAAAGAATTGCTCCCAAGCCCCAAAATGCGGTAAACAACTTGGAGGACATCACGTAATGGCTGTCGCTCCCTTCCTTACGGATGGACCGCTTGTATAAGTCCACGGTAGTCGTACTCCCTAAGGCATTCAATTCGGAGGAGGACGAGGACATGGCCGCAGCAAAAATGGCTGCAAACAACAAGCCTACCACACCTGTAGGTAAGTAATCCATCACGAAGCGCATAAAAACATAGTCCGTATCCCGAGTTTCTGTCTCAGGATCATGGGTAAGCAGCAGGGTTTTTACTTCTTCTCGAATTTCCTGCTGCTCAGCCTTCAACCCTTTCAAGGTACTGGTCAACTGCTCAGTGGACGCTCCTTTGCCCTGATCCATGGAGGACAACAATTCTGTATACACCTGCTTGGAAGAATCAAAATTGGCTTGATACGATTGCTCCAAACGACTAAAGTCAGCTCCATATTCACTTTGCCGAAGCACCTCAGTTTGTACCTGATTGAAGTGCACCGGAGGAGGAATAAATTGGTAAAATACAAAAACCAACACCCCAATAAACAGAATCAAGAACTGCATGGGGATCTTCAAAAATCCATTCATCAGCAGCCCCATTCGGCTCTGGGTCAAGGTTTGACCAGAGAGGTAGCGCTGTACCTGACTTTGATCTGTTCCGAAGTAACTTAAAAACAAAAACACAGCTGCAGTCATCCCTGACCAAAAAGAATAGCGGTCCGCCAAGTCAAACTCAAAGTTGACCACATTTAGCTTATCCATCTTACCTGCCACTTGCAGGGCCTCTTTCATGGAGATGGGTAAAAGCTGAATCACCATGATTCCTGCCAAAACCATCCCTCCCATCATTACCGCCATCTGTTGCTTTTGGGTAATCGAAACTGCCTCTGTTCCCCCAGAAACAGTATAAGCGATGACCAAGACACCAATAAAAATATTCGTCAAGGTCAAGTTCCAGCCAAGTAAGGTGGATAAAATGATAGCAGGAGCATAGATGGTAATTCCCGCTGCTAGTCCCCGCTGCACGATGAATAAGAGGGCAGTTAGTGTTCTTGTTTTGAGGTCAAATCGATTTTCCAGGTATTCATAGGCCGTATACACCTTCAACTTGTAATAGATAGGCACAAAGGCTACCGAGATGATAATCATGGCCAAGGGCAAGCCAAAATAAAACTGGATAAAGCGCATCCCATCCTCGTAAGCCTGTCCCGGTGTACTCAAAAAAGTGATCGCAGAGGCTTGAGTAGCCATAATGGATAGGCCTATGGTCCACCAGTTATCCTTATTGCCTTTGAGGTAAGTTTCTAAACTTTGCTTGCCACGCGTTTTGTACATTCCATAAACTGCTATGGAAACCAGCGTAAAAAATAGAACTGCCCAATCTAAAGTACTCATGAATACGCAAGAGTTAAGGCATACATTAGCGAGATCATCACGACCAGACTGGCCATCAAACCAAGGTAAATTTTATTCCAGGGAATTTGATTTTCTTCCATGCTATTGCTCAATCAAGTTGATCACTAATTTAATTGCTCCCGGCACTCCAGCTGGCAATTGCCTGAAAAAGGAGAGTCCAGAATAGGTATAGTTTCCTGCTTCCACCTGTGCTGTAATCAATGCGCCTGAATTTGCAGGCTCTCCAGGATCCTGAAGGATCAAGGGACTTTGGTAGCGCTCGTCTACTTTGGAGGCAAAATAAAGCCCTCGCTCCTGAACCCAACCCTCAAAATCCTTTGCTACTAGTTGATTGGGTGTACGTAGCAATGGATGTTTCCAATCTGCTACCACCGGAGAACCTTCTACAGCCACCCGATCTCTACCAATGACAAAAGGATAAGGCCCCAAGTTTGGCGTCACCAAAGGCGTGCTCGTATTGTATTGTAGGATTAAATTGCCCCCACCCTTCACATAATCTAGCAAGACCTGCTGTTTACTTGCCAAGAATTCTTGCGTATTGTAGGCACGAATCCCCACTACTATTGCTTGATAGTACTTCAACTCACTCAATTCCAAATTACCTTCTTCAAGTAAACTGACTTGATATCCCAACGCAGACAATACTTCCGGCACCTCATCCCCAGCACCTACGATGTAACCTACTTTTCCTCCGGAAACCTTCCAGTCTTCTTGGATCAGTTGAATTTGTGCTGGAGTAAAATAGGTTAAATTGGGAATATGAGGGTAGGAAATGCGGTGGATTACTTGGTCAAATACAATGCCTGAAGTACTCTTAAATCGAGCTTTAATCTGCTTTCTCCCATTTTGTCCTTTCAGAAAAGTGACTGTGTAGGTTCGCTTTTTCTGATCTAGGAAATCTTTCACTCCCACCACCTTGAATTGACTAGCGTTTAGGCCTTCAAATTCCAACGTTCCTTCAAGCAATTGATTCCTAAAGTTCAAAGTTACCGTTACCGTTGGATCCGCTCCGGCTACAAGGAAAACCAATTCTTTCGAAAGGGAAAGATCCACTTCAGGAACTAGGGTAAACGGTTGCTTCACCTCTCCATCAATGGGATCATTGTATTTGTAGACCAAGGGAACGAATAACTTGAATTTCTGCCCACCCAACAAGAAGGTCAGGTCTCCGCCAACTTTTTCTTTGTAAGGAAGCCCGATGTTGCGTTGACTTGGAATCGAAAAAAGTGCTCCGTCCAAGGGTTCTTCAAGCCAATAAGGTTGGGAATATTCTTCTTGATTGGCAACTTCAAAGGCAATGGGAAGTCGAGTGTCCACATTTCCTTTGGTGTCTTTTCCAACATAATAGGAATCGCCAAGCTGCAAAGAAATGTCAGAAATCAGTTCATCTGAAGGATTGACAACTAGTAATTCTGCACCTATTTTTTCGCCTGGATGACCTAATTCTTTAGTGGTTACAAACTCTACCTTTAATCCTAGCGATTGATAAATTAGTTGATCCAATTTGGCCAGCTTACCAGTGACCCAAGGGGTATTTGAATCTAGTTGCTGCAGGGCCGTGCGGATCGAAAGCAAGGCGGGTAAGTTCTTGGAGGTCTCCACTAGATTGAAATTTTCCAAGACTTGGTCGAGCTGCGCCTTTATCTCTAATCCACCCTTCACAGAAGCCCAACGGCTTTCAACACCATCAAAGGGAGTATTTTCATACGAATCTCCACCTACTTGTTCCAGAAAGTCCTTGGCATTGCCAGCTCCTGCTGTGGATCCAAAACCCTGAGACTTGTGCATGGTACGACTATCTGCTGCAAGTTGGTGGTAGGTTTTTCCTAAAATGGGATTGTAACCCCCTACTTCCATCGCATAGTAGCGTTTTCCTTTTTCAGGTTCAAACTCTCCTCTGAAATTGTACGCATTAAAAAAGATTCGTTTCGCTTGCCAAGGTTTTACAAAGGTCAACTGCTCTGGAAAAGCTTTTGGATCACCCGAAAGCGCAAATGCTTCATTGGCAAGGATGGCCGAGGTGGTATGATGCCCATGGGTGATGCCTGGAGTTGTATTGAATCGGGTAATGATGATATCGGGTTGGAAACTGCGAATCGCCCAAACCACATCCGCCAAAACCTTTTGTTTGTCCCAATTTTGAAGGGTTTCAGTTGGGTCTTTGCTGTAGCCAAAATCCAATGCTCGCGTAAAATACTGCTTTCCACCATCAACGGAGCGAGCCTTAATCAATTCTTGGGTACGGATTTGCCCCAGTTCAATCCCCAATTCCTTGCCGATGAGGTTTTGTCCTCCATCCCCACGGGTAAGACTCAAGTAGGCTACTTCTGCATGCTCCCCATTGGCCAAATACGCAATCATACGGGTATTCTCATCGTCTGGGTGTGCAGCCACATACAATACTCGCTTGGTCTCTCGTAACTGCAGCAGTTGGTGGTACTGCTCCGAAGAGGTTAAAGATTGCCCGAAGCTCAGGCTGGCAAAAAAGAAAAGGCAAACGAAGAACTGTAGAAATCGTAAAATTTGTCGAGGCATGGGTGTAGGATCAACTAAACGCAAACTAATTCAATTCATTACCAAATAAAATTGAATTTTGATGAATAGAGTAAAAAAAACGGATCAGGATCTTGATTCAATTGGAACGCCAACTCTCAGCTTAATAAAAAAAAAGGCCGGATAATTCCGGCCTTTGATTTCGATTTTCGAGTATTAATTCTCCTGCCAGTTGGCTCCAAGAATAGCTGATATTTTTGCATTCATTGCATTCACTTCAGCTGTATTCTTCAAACGAGTATACACTTGGAACAAAATGATCATGATATCCGTGTTGTCAGGCTTAATTTCCAAAGCCTTAGTGAAGAATGGAACAGACATTTTGTACAATTCATCTGCTTGCTTACCCATCTCTGGAGATCTTTTTTCCCACTCTGCATCAGACAAAGTATTAAGCTCTGCGAGGATGCCTCTGGATTTCTCCAACAAAAGCGCTCCAGTGTAATAATTTCCTTCAAAGAAGTTGGGATCAACTTCAACTGACTTCTTGTAGTCCACAAGTGCAGCTTCTAAGTCACCACCCTGCTCTTTCAAATAACCAGATCTCAAAAGCAATCCTGGGTTATTCGGATCTTTTGCAAGCGCATCTTTAATTTGAGCCATTGCCTCATCCATCTTGTTAAGTTGAAGTAGCAACTGAATTTCATATTCTGCCAAAACCTTATCGTTTGGATAATCTGCACGTGCCTTAGTCACCAAAGCAAACGCAGCCTCAGGATTCTTCTCTTCTGTACTCAAGATTTGAATCATAAAGTAGTATGCATTGGTTTTGTTGTAAGCAGGCAATTCAAATAGGTAGTTAAAGTGCTTCTTTGCATCTTCAAAACGACCCAAATCGTTGGCCAAGAAACCAGCATTGTAATGGATAGTAGAATCTGTTTTATCAATTTCTCCGGCTAGGTTGAAGAATTCGTATGACATTTCCATGTCATCCTTATTGTATTGATTCAATGCCTTGTCAAAAGCCACATTCTTTAATGTAATCAAAGAATACGGTCTCAAGTTATCTGGAATACCAGGCAATTCTTCTGCATATACTGACTTTCCAACCGGTGAAGTTTTGCTGTTGCCAGCCATTTCAAAGGTTTTGTAAAATGTTGCCAAAGCTTGATTACCAACTTCCAAAGTCTCCTTTGTATTTGAAGAATCTCTTCCGAAGATTTTGGTGTGAATTTGTGCTTTTACCAAGAAGGTGGCAGGGTCGCCACTAGTTTCAGGATTAGTGATAGCGGCATCAATAGCCGTTAGTGCAGCTTCTAAGTTTCCTGACTTGAATCCTTTTTCTGCCTCTTTTACTACTTTCTTTTGTCCAAAAGCAAAGGTGACGGTCGCAACCATTGCTAGTGATAGAACGAGCTTTTTCATTCGTGTTTTTCTTTAGGAATTTTTATTCAGTTGTTTCTATGGGTGATTCAGGTGATTCAGGAGAATCGGTGACAATATCGGAAGATTCTGAAAGTTCTTCTTCTTCTCTTGAGATTTTTTCTACTGAAGAAATCTCGTCACCCTCTCCTACTTTAATGAGGCGTACGCCTTGAGTAGCTCTACCCATCACACGTAGCTCGTCCATGGAGATACGGATGGTGATGCCTGACTTGTTGATAATCATCAAGTCGTCGGTATCGACTACCTCTTTGATTGCAACCAATGCACCTGTTTTATCAGTTACATTCATTGCTTTCACTCCTTTGCCTCCTCTATTGGTGATTCGGTATTCGTCAAGGTCGGAACGTTTTCCGTATCCCTTTTCAGAAACTACCAACAGGGTTGCATTTGGTTCAGATGCACAAACCATGCCAATCACGTAATCCTCCTTGTCGGAAAGTGTGATGGCCTTCACTCCAGTGGCTGTTCTACCCATTGGACGAACTGCAGTTTCCTTGAAATGCACTGCTCTGCCTGATTTGGCAGCAATGACAATGTGCTGGCTACCATTGGTTTTGGCCACGTGTACCAGCTGATCGTCTTCACGGAAGTTCAAGGCAATGATACCATTCGTTCTAGGTCTAGAATATTGCTCCAAGGTGGTCTTTTTGATAACCCCTTGCTTGGTTACCATCACTAGGAAGTGATTGTTGATGTAATCTTGATCTTCCAAGTTCTCCACTTGGATGATGGAACGGATCTTATCGTCTTGTGTGATGTTGATCAAGTTCTGGATTGGTCTGCCCTTTGCCGTCTTGGACCCTTCTGGAATCGCATAGGTTTTCAACCAGAACAATTTACCCTTATCGGTAAAGATCAAGAGGTAGTTGTGAGTAGAGGCGGTAAACAAGTATTCTGTCCAATCGTCTTCTTTGGTACTCACTCCCTTGGAACCAATTCCTCCCCTTCCTTGGGTACGGTATTCAGTCAAGGCAGTACGCTTCACATACCCTTGGTGGGAAACGGTAATGACCACTTCCTCGTTTGGAATCATGTCCTCGTAACTGAAATCTTCTGCGTTGTGCTCAATC
>Ga0209400_1000640_pt1 | contig 30399 bp, 32 predicted proteins | sample M_130807_EF_Meta_FD_187313 | JGI IMG/M metagenome (GOLD analysis project Ga0209400, IMG submission 187313) | Freshwater microbial communities from Lake Montjoie, Canada to study carbon cycling - M_130807_EF_MetaG (SPAdes) (version 2) | ecosystem: Environmental > Aquatic > Freshwater > Lake... | reverse complement strand
ACAGTTACACTAAACAGTGCTACTTATACAAAAATAGGAAGGCGAGTTTTCCTTGAAGTTGATTTTACAATTACAGCCGCAGGAACAGCTAGTGCTGCACTGTATTTTACATTACCGTTTTCACAAGGATCATCTCCTTCATCTTGTGGAGTATTTAGAGAATCATTCGCTACGGGAAGTATGGGACAATTATTCCATGTAGACGCAACAAGAACTGGAGCGTCATTTTATAACGATGCAACAGTATGGGTAAACACTTACAGATTGCGCGGAACATACACCTACAACGTCTAACATTATGCTAACAGAACGCACCATTTTCTCGCTCTGCGAGGTTCTTCCTTCAACCGTCCTTCAGGTTCGTCTTGCGGACCAGATCGTTGATGGCGAGGTTGTTAAAGCCTCTACATTCCGCCGCTATTGTCTCGCTCCCGGCTCAGACCTCTCTGGTCAGCCCGAGCAGGTTGTCGCGATAGCAAACGCTGTCTGGACTCCTGCCGCGATTACCGCTTACAACGCCAACCTCAAACCCACCATCCAATGATCGTACCAGTCAACATTGTCGCAGTGCAGGTAAACCAGAACAACTCGCTGTTCGTGACGACCGGCGTTGATTACGACAACAGCGGCGCGGTTGCTGGCAGTGAGATTACCTCGCAGTATACGCTGAATCCCGGTGACTCGCTGGAAGGCCAGCCGACCGAGGTGGTGAATATCGCCAATGCGTTGTGGACTCCGGCGGTTGTGGAGGCTTACAAGCTGGCGAATCCGGTGCCGGTTGTTGTTGAGGAACCTGTTGTGGTTGCGCCTGAAGAATCTTTCATCGCAACTCCCGCAACACTACGCGCCGAACAAATCGTCGATCCCCTCATTCTTCCTACCAGCGACGTTCCGCCGAGCGTCGATGGTATGTCAACTAACATCCTCGGCTAAACAACAAACACATCCCCACAATGATTAAATTCGAACTGACTCCTGAAGAAGCTAACGGCGTGCTGCAACTGATCGACATCGCCATTAAAGCTGGCGGTATCGCTAACGCTAAAGTTGGACTGCCGATCTTTGACAAGATCATGGAAGCCGCTCAAGCGACCCAGCAGCCCGAGCTTACTCTGGAGAAGTAAAACAAAGGGGCTAGGTATCTAAAGTATCTAGCCCCTTTTACTTTTTCTGATGAATAACACAAACAACACAGAAGCATCAGTAGGCGCCACGGTCGGAATAGTTGGCGCCGTTATAAATCATCTTCAACTTCTCGGAGAGATAGCGTCGCCTCTGGCGGCCATCTTTGCAGCCATAACTTCCGGGATTATTCTTTATCGTGTTGTTCGCCATAAGAAATGAAAACACTGATAGAATTTCTTGGTAAGTTTTTTCAAAATAATGGGCATCTTCGGGGTGCCCTTTATTTCTCAATCGCAGCATTGACTCCAATGGCTGCGTCTTTTGTAGAATGGGCCTCGCAAGATGGGCCAAAGAACTGGTATGAAGTAATCGCGCTTGTGTTAGGTTCTCTAATTAGCGGCCTTACGGCAGTTCGTGCATACCTCGACACACATCTCAGTAACGAAAATAAAGCAAATGAATAATCGTAAAACTACTCTCGCTGGAATCGGAGCTATCCTTGTGGCCGTCGGAGCCGCTTTGAAAGCCATGTTCGATGGCGATCCCTCTACGACTTTTGATCTTACCTCCACTGTGACTGCCGTTAGTGCAGGCATTGGTTTGATCCTCGCAAAGGATGCGTCCACGAAAGAATGAGCTTTCTTTCAGATCTCGTCATGAAACTTCTGCGATGGTTCTATGAACTGTCGCAGAAAGATCTCACCTCACAAGATGCACAAAAAGATGACAAGCTTAAGCAGAATCTGCTCGCTCGCATTGACGCTCGTGAGCGCGAGTTGCTCGTCGAGAGTAATCTACGTGCCGAACGGGCAGCCAGTGCGCTTAGCAGAGTCGATAAAAGCCCGCGTGTGGGTTTTAGATTCAAGCGGCCAGAAAGTACGATCACAAAACAAGATAACAATTCCTGAGGGCTGGTATGCCCTACCCAAAGAATAATTATGGAATATCGTGGCGAGAAATTCTCTGGTTATAATAAACCTAAGAGCGCAGTTACTAAGACAAAGAAGTCTGCTGTGTTGGCGAAAGAAGGAAACGTCGTAAAGCTTGTGCGTTTCGGCGATCCTAACATGAGCATCAAGAAACATATTCCAGAGCGCAGAGCTTCTTTCCGTGCGCGACATAACTGCGCAGAGCCTGGGACAAAACTAAGTGCAAAGTATTGGAGTTGTAAGGCTTGGTAGTTCTGGCCCTCTCAATGCTCTCTGGCGGTGTGACTTTTAACATATTCACAAAATTACATAATACAGAGCTTCTTAACAAAGCCATAGAAAATATCCCTTTGGATATTCATGTGCGCATTTGGCCTAAAGAAACTATAGACCCCACAAAACTTTGCAGACCTTGCGAAGTTTTTTTAATGCCCGAATTGTACCTCACTTGGGGACAAAATATGCGTGCTGTGATGCACAAGGCGCGCGAAGAAGGTGAAGAATGGGTTGGACATTGCCACGATGACTGCGCTATCTCGACAGAAGATCTGTTAAAGATGATAGATGCGACAAAGACTGCGCCGCCTAACACTTACGTTATCTTATCACATCATCCCACCATACCTGAATACTGTGCGCAGGTTTATGTTCTTATAAACACGAAGAGATATTGGGAAGCGGGCGGACATGATCCAGACTTTACGCTTTATTGGAGTGACGTAGATTTTAACATTCGTCAAGCAGCTGTAGGTAATCATCAGTTTGCTGTCGTAACTCCGTCGGTATATCACGAAGGATCTGCCACGCTAAAACGCGGCACAGACTTACACAAAGCCAAGCATGAAGCTTATTTTTACGCAGATAAAGCTTATTGCCAGTTGAAACATCCTTCAATTAACTTCTAATTTCTATGCGAATCTACTCCCCTTCGCTTGATCCTATGAACTCATTCGGGCGCGTAGCTTATAGCTTTGCCGAATGTGTTAAACGTCTTGGTTATAAACCAGAATTATCTAAAGATAGAGAAGGTAAATACTTTGTAGAGATAGGCGGCCCTGCGTCGTCGATTGATGCAGAATACTGTCTTTGTTTTTGGGAAACAACTAAACTAAGGCCGCGAGATATTGAGATTATCAAGACCTTTCCGCAACGTAAAATTGTAGTAACGTGCGAAGAGACTGCAAAGATTTTTCGTAATGAAAACTTTGAAGTAGGCAGTATTATCCTAGCCTCTGAGTATAATCCCTTACCACTACCGCCGTTTAGCCCCTTCACATTCTACACAATCTATCAAGACTGTACGTTTTTTGAGCGCAAGCGCACACAAGATATCGTAGATGCGTTTCCTCGTGCATTTCCGCATGAAGAAGACGTGCGTTTGGTAATAAAACAAGGCGTAACTTGTACACATCTCAAAGTATTTGATAGCCGCATTAAAATAATTCGAGAAGCTCAACCAGATGTAGCTTATCTGCACCGCGAGAATCATGTCTTCGTGTCCGCCTGTGGGGCTGAAGGCTGGGGTTATCCGCATCAAGATGCAATCTCACACGGGCGACCTGTGATCTGCCCGGCTATTGGAGGACCACTTGAATTTCTCGATAACACCTGCGCATGGCTCTTGCCTGTTGAAATGATTCGTGCGCCCGGGCACATTTACGAACACGTAGGCGAGATAGGCAAAATAAATGTTAATGATCTTGCATACGCTATGCGTCATGCTTACTACAATAAACAAGAAGTCATGGAGAAAGCCACCGGGGCGTTCATTCGGGCGCGAAACTTTACGCTCGATCAAATGACTGTGTCAGTAAAGAAAGCTTTCAATCTTTAATTTATGGCAAAAGCAAGTGATTATGGAGCTATCGCTGATGGCTCTACAAACTGTGCCCGAGCTATCAACCTCTGTCTCCAAGAGACTGGGGTTGTAGAGTTCGACGAAGGCACATACATCATCGGCGGCATTGGGATAACTAATCCTCTTGACGCGTCGATTTATTGGGGTTATCCTGCAAAGTATCTGCGCGGGATCAAACTTCTAGGCAAAGGCAAAGGCAAGACGATTATTAAGTTCGCCGCGTCAACGGGAACTCATAGCGTGTTGCCTTATGGAGTCTCGATCTTCATGGTCAACACCTACAGCTACATAGGCGACGATCAGTCGTTTGATGCGGGCGACTGCGTAATCACAGGAATTACGTTTGATGGAAACTATGACGAGAATTGGGATCCTATCAATCCTTATTTTAAAACCGTCAGCGGTGTTCGATTGATCGGTTCAAATAACCTGATTGAGAATTGTGAGTTCAAAGGCTTTGGTGTGGGCGTTGCAAACGGTGAAGCCTTTGCGCTACAAAGCTATCTGCCCTCGACGGCCACCGACAACACACAGGGTGCGATTGTGCGTAATTGCTCCTTTAATACGCCCGGTGCGAACAGTCGCGTTGTCGCTACCTACATCGAAGCTAACACTTCAGTCGCGATTGGTGGCAATGGAGCAACTGAGAAGTATGCTGTGGGTTGCGTTGTAGAGGGCTGTGACTTTACCAACAGTCTCTTCAACACCAATCAGCGATCTCCGCTACACGGCATTACGCCAGCAGTCACGCGCGGATGTGTTATACGCAACAACACATTTACAAACTATCAAGGTCAGCACATTTACATCGACAGCTATAAGAGCTTTAACCTTGTAATCAAAGACAACACTGCGACTCTCTGTCCACAGTTTATCTCTTTCGTCGTGCAGAATTGGCCTCGCTTGTCCGGTAATCCTGCGACGGCAACGTGGACTTCGTCGATGGTAGATGTGACGATTGAGAACAACACAGTTGGTCTCTCAGGTCCGAGTAGTTGGTACTACAACTATAACAATCCACCGTACAATGCGCTGTTCTTCCTCTATCAGTATGACCGTGACGTGACGGCGTTGTATAATCCTGGACTTATTCCGGGCTTTAAGAACATCAATCTTCAAGGCAACACGATAACAAACTCTAACGGGAATGATATAGTGTACAACAACGGCGGATATTGGCCAGCGACTGGAGCTTACGCCAATGGCGCTCCCGGCGGCCCTGTGCCTAACATCACAGACATTCGCGTCATTGCGCTACCTACGCCTCCAGCCGCACCTCGCAGCTGGGACTTTAAACCCGCAGTGCTGCAACCCGCAAAGAGTGCGAAGCCTGTCATTTTGAACAGGTTGGTGTACAAAAGTCTTACAGTGGCTGGGTTTACGCAAAACCTAGAAGCTTGGGCGGGCGCGTCTCGCATCTTTGCGATTCAGAATATCAACATACCTAATCAGAATTTCTGCATTAGGCTCGGTCAGAACATCAATGTTCCGACGTACGTTATGGCGATCAAGTGGGTGTCGCAAGGTTTCGTAAAGCGTTATAAGCTTTGGTCTAACGGCTACGAGGTCTTGAGTTATCCGCTGTATAACGGCGAAATTATCCCCGGCGAAGGTGCGCAGTTTGAATACTGGACCACTTCTTTTGCGACGAGGGCTTTCTCTGTAGAGTTTGATCTCGAAACGGATATCTTAGAGAAGCCAGATAGCTGTTGTGACGAGATTGGTACCGCGCTTGCGAATGGTATTTGTCAAATTGGAATACTCCCGAATCCATATCCGGCAGTATATCCAGTTGAAAACTTCTACGTGTGTCCGGTGGATTAACAAAAAATCCAAATCAACCCTAAGGGTTATCTCTCGTCTGAGGGGTAACCCTTTTTTACTTTATGGCACTAAATACTAATCCTTTCATTGAGGGTATTAACCCGACGGCTACGTTTGGCGGATACGCTAGCGTGCTGCTGCAACTTATTCGTCAAGCCATTCCGTCGTCGACGTATGGTATGATTTTGTTCGACACCACTGCGCCCGACGTGACGGGGTCGAATGCGTGGAGGAAGACTTGCGTTTGGCTTAATCTGACGAATCCTAATATTCCAACCGTCAACGTCTATAAAGAAGGAACGTCGCCGGGTTGGGTTAATACTAATGTCATCATCGCAGATAATTCTATCTCGACCTCGATGATTAAGAATTACGATCCTGCGACACTCAATACAGGCGTTACACTTCCTAAGCTTTCTCCCGCAGGTGGCGCAGCTCTGCAACTTATCCGCGTTAATGCTACGGCGACTAACTTTGAGTTTGTCTCGTTGGCAAGTCTTGTTACTGTTGGATCTATTCTTCCGTCGGCAATCAGCGGCATCGCTGTTGCGCCCGGGACGTTTCGAGTTCTTGCCAATCTTAACGGCGGAACGACCACATGGTATCATCCTGATCAAGTCGTGCAGGGAGTTTCTAATGCAGTTATTGACATAGATCAGATTGCACCCAGTCCTATTACGTCAGCACGCAGTGGTTTCATTACTACGCGTACAGCAGACGCTACTGCAACATGGCGTTATTTTGATCCGAACGTAGACATTCTTGCGGGTGCAATGAATGGTAATCGGTTGACAGATTTTACAACCTCTGTATCAAAGATTAGCCCCGGTGCCGCGACTGAGGGATCTTATCTGCGTATTGTCGGTGGTGTTCCTGATTGGGATCCGGCTCCGGCTAGTGGTATTACGACTAAGTTTGTTAATACTGTAGCGCAGACACTGACGCAGAATCTACCTGCTTATGGTGTTACGCTTTCAATAGCTCACCCTCTTGCGCAAATGCCCACGACATATCGTGTGGCTCTTTATTGTAATACTGCTGATGGAACATATGTTAATGGTGATGAAATTGATTTAGCTACAGTTAATCAAGGGCACGTAGGTGATTGGTGGATTGCTTTTACTGTACGATTAACTAGTGCTGCTGTTGTTCTTAAAAGATTTGCAAGTCCTAATAGTATTCAAATACCTGATAAAACAACAGCAACTGATTTAACTATAACAGAAGCTAACTGGCGTCTCCGTCTCTACGCCACCTACACATCCTAAACCATGAACTCCCTCATCCAACAAGTTTCCGAAACAGTCGGAGTTCTTCCTGACTCACAGGATAAAGAGACTCAAGTGCTTGCGTGGCTTAACCGCGCGGCCGTGATGATCTATGACCAGTATGATCTGCCCGGCTCCGTCTTTGAGCAGTTCTTCTGCGTCGACAACAATCAACACGTCGTCACGTTTCCTTGGTATGTAGGTGCGATTCGCGGCGTGCGGTGGCATGATTCGTCGCGCCTTATCACTCTCACTGATATGCGCCCTCGCTATCATGGAGTGCCTTGGACGCAGCCTTATCTTAAATGGCGGCAGATTCAATCTACGCCGTTGCATACTCCGCTGACGAACGCGGGGCCTTTGACGTTTCAGATCAATGCGGCCGAGACGCAGCCGTTTGATGTCATTGTGAACGGTCAGACTTCTCGAGCGGCCAACGTCACAGAGATTCTCACCTTTAACGTAGGCGACACTGTCAAGTCCACAGTCAACCTATTCGAGCCTGAAAGCCCATTCGGCATTACCTCGATCAAGAAGTCGCGCTACACCAACAGCGACGTTATTATTCTCAACAGCGCAACGCAGGGCGAGATCGGGCGCATTCCCAATAACCAACTCTATGCGTCGAATCTGCGCGTTCAGATCTTAGACTACAACGCAAGCACGCCTTTCATTGTGGGCGAAGATTGCGTAGAGGTTCTCTTCAAGCAACGCTTCTCTCCGTTCGTCAATATTGATTCGATCTGGACTGACGAGCGTCTTATTCAGGCGTTGGTCTATGCTGTCAAGTATATCTATGCGATGGAGAAAGAGAAGATGGATGTCGCAAGTGCGAGCAAAGATATGTTTGAGACTATCTGTAAGAAAGTCTGCGAGAATCTTGAGAGCGGCACTGAGCTAATGGTGCAGACTGAGCGCCATGCGACTCAGAACGCTTCTATCATGTTCCCCACTTGGCCGCTGGTTCAGGGAGGAGTGCGCAATCTATGGTAGTCACAAAAACTAATTGGCTTGGCGGAATGAATCAGCTATCGGACATCACGAAGCTGAAAGAGGATGAATACTGGATTCTCATCAATGCGCGCGTTCGAAAGAATGCCGTAGAGGCTGTGAATCTTCCTCTTGACGTTACCAATAACCTTTCGACTGTCGGAAACATTCAAGACATTACGGCCGCCGGAAGTCTTCTTGTGGGGTTTGCGGGCGGCAAAGCGTACTATAAACAGACAGATGGAACGTGGCAGTTGATACCGTCTTTCACGATGGGCTCTACTGCGCCTCGTGTCTTTACGGCCCTCATTCCTTCGTCAACCGTAAACTTTACCCGAGCAGTCACTTCATCGACCGGCACTCTCACACTCGGCGGTCCTGTCGGAGCTACGCCTTCTGCGCTCGTTGTGATGGATGGAACATCGCAACCGTGGATTATTTTCCCCGACGGCAGTTCTCGCGTGACAGGTACGTACTTAACTTGGTCGATAGGCGTTCCTGAATATGTTCCCATTGCAAACTTTCCGATGTTCTATAACGGCGTTCTTTACGCTGTTGCGGCGGAGACTTTATCGCCCAGCGCGGGTACAAAGTACAATCAGATCGTGCGCTCAGTTACTGGAGCGCCCTTAAACTTTGTTGTCGCAGTCACGCCCACCGGCGACAAGACCTCTGCAAACGAAGCAGAGGGCGGAGCGTTGGCGATGGCCACGAACGTAGACTATAACAACGTAACGTGCCTTGCGCCCATGAATGCCAATGACGGAGGTTTCTTTGTTGGCACTCAGAACTCATCTTTCTTAGTCTATCCAGACTTTAACAATCTGATCTATGCGGAACCTACATTCCGCAATCAGAGCATTACTTCGATTGGGCCGCTAAATCCTGATTCTGTTGTGGACGTGCTAGGGGATGTGGCATTTGTTCATGACACTGGAATCAGGAGTTTTAACGGGATCACGCAGTTCCGGTTTGAGGGTCGGAATGCGCCTTTTAGCGGTCCAATCAATTCGCTTCTTGACGGCATCACGCAGACTTCATCTGCCACTGGAACGCATGATAACTATGCGATCTTTGCCGTCACGACTATTTATGGAAATGGAATTCTGTGGTATGATATGCTACTACAGAAATTCGTTTCTCTTGATATTTATCCCGGCGTCGGAAACATATTAAAGTTCGCTTCTACGTTAGACAACGGTACGCGATATACTTACTTCATGACGGCGACCGGGGTTTATCGACTCTTTGGTTCTTCTGAGCGGGCTACTGTTTCGCTATACGGTTCTGAGATTGTGCCGTCTGATGTCTATAAGAACGTCAAGATGCAGAGTTTGCGTCTGGCGTTTGATGGCGTAAAGGAAGGCGGAACTGTAGAAGCGTTGCTGTACGGCGATGGTCAGATAGTTAATCGCAAGACTGCAACGATCATTCCTCTGCCGCAGAACAACTCTACGCAATCAAGCATCCCCTATAACGGCGGTTTGAATGAGGGTGTTGTGGCGATGACAGAGTTTAACTTTGTCGATTCGTCGCCTGAGGTTGAACGGGCGGGCGTTCTTATAAGGTTTGATACAGATGGTCGCTTGATTACTGCGTCGGCTGATGTAGGGCAGAGCGGAACTTGGCCTCGTGTAAATGCTTTTAGAGGGCTTGTGCCTCATGTCTATGAGACCTTTGCTGTGATTGGGAATGACGGCATTCCTGATATCGTCGGTGGCACTACGCCGCCCACCTTTACGTTGTCTGAAGTTACTCAGCGTAAAGCCCTCAACGCTAAGATCCGCTCTATCACAAGCCTGACAAAGATTATCGGCACGGGCAATCACAACTACGGTATGCCTTATGGCGGTTATGGTCCGGGCACTGTTGGAGCGCTGGCTCAAACCATTACGCCGTTCTGGGATGCTATCAAAGACAAGCTATTGTTTGTGCCCGGTCAGTTTGACAATGAGTCTGATGCAGCGAGTCCGTTGTTTAACTATCAACAACACTTGCGTTACTTCCAGTACACGAGTCAATACGTTGATATCTTTCTGATCAATACTGGTTATGACACGACCATGTTCCAGACAGAGATCGACAATCTTGTTGCGCCGGGGTTGACGATCGCAGATAGCGTACAGTTCCAGTGGCTCAAGAATGCCTTAGCTAATAGCACAAAGAAACACAAATGGGTTGTCGTGCATCAACCGCCTTTCACTAGTGGCGATGACTTCTATAGCGCTACGAATACTAACGCAAATCTGTTGTTTATTCAAGCTGTGCCCTTTAAAGACTGGGGCGCAACTGCTCTCTTGGCTGGATGTTCTGCTCTGGTTGAACGCCTTAACTGGAATGGGCTTCCCGTTCTTATCAGCGGTGCTGGCGGCAAGGCTCTTACTACCGTCCATAATCCTCCCATTGCTCAATCAAGCTTTGCGTCGGCCGCTCAAGGAGCCTATTGGGAAGCCGTAGTGAGCAAGCTCTCTGTGGAGTTTGTTTGCAAAACATCAACTGGCTCAATTCTGGATAGATATTTTCAACCAGTATGAGCGCACAAATCAATGCCATAAAGCTATTCGACTGGGTGCTTAATCATCCCGGCCGCAAGGCTGCCTTTGGAGATTCTCCTGACATTGATATCGTGATGCACTGTGACCGTATCTTGCAGGGTAAAGATAACGAACTCTTTGTCATAGAGAAAGAGACTGAGACTCCTTTGATCGCGTTATGGTGTGAGCTAGATCACGATCGAAAGAACATTCACATCTTAACTATCCTTGGCGATCGCGGATCTTTAAGAGAAGCTGTGAACGCATGGACTGATCTTTATCCTGACTGGTCGGTGAGTGGTGCGCGGCGTAAGAGTAAGCAAAACGTACAGTATAAACTTTCTGAATTTAGCAAATAATGAACACATTTGAGATCAATCTCTCTATAGTTCTCGGCCACACGTTGGTCTGGGAATCTACGCGGCTGGAAGTTGACAATGGAATTCCTAGTGGATTCTTTGTTAATGGGTCGCCAGCTATTCCGAACACCTCGGAGTCGATGGAATCTGTGATGAAGGCTTATCGGGATAATCTTATTCCGATGATTCAGAATCAAGTGCAAGCCGCTCAACAGTATGAGCCTGCTATGCAGAAGCTGCGGGCTGAGATATCGCCCAAAGATCAACAGCTCAATGCTGATCTCTATCGGCAGTTTGGGCCGCAGTTTGCAAAGACTGGCTCTGACATAGCGCGACAGAATGCACAGGCTCAGGCCGAGACTGATCTCGGTATCGTGAGTGGCACCGGTCGTGACCTCGTTCGTGAGGCCATGCGCACGCAGAAAGAAGCTGATCCTGAAGCTTACCGTGCGCGTGAGTTGGCTCTGCAGAATCTCGAACAGCTTCAGGGATCTTTGACTGATCCCAATGCTGGCCTGAGCGGGGCTGAGCGCGCTGAGATTGATCGCTCGATGGCGCGTGAGAACTATGCGCGTGGCACTGGCGCTACGCCGACGGCGACTTCGACCGTGGCTAATGCGATGGCGTTCGGTGGCGCAGGTGAGGCTCGAAAGCAACAGCGTCAGAGTGCGATCGCTAACGCGGCTCAGCTTGCGACGGGTGCAGTGCAACCTCTGTCATCTAAGATCGACACGTTCCAGCTTACGACTGGTCGCCCCTCGATCAATCAAGGCGAGGCTCGAACGGGCGGCGCGTCGCAGGTTGGACAGGAGTCTAACGCGATGGGCATGAACTTGTTCGGCAATGCTTCTCAAATGAGGCAGCAAGAGAATCAACTCAACGCGTCGCGCAAGACTGGTCTCGATCAGTTCTCGCAGGTAATGGGTTCGCTGCCGTCTTGCTGCTGGACCTTTGCAGAGGCTTACTACGGCTGGGAGAATATCCCTGACGCGGTTAAGGTGTCGCGTGATTTACACTATACGCCTCAGATTCGTGAAGGCTATCGTATGATGAGTCGCTTTCTTGTACCTCGTATGCAGCGGTCTGACCTCTGGCGCGCTGTTGTCAATGTGCTTCTTATCAAGCCGATGACTTCTCATGCTGAGTGGTATGTCAACGGCAAAGGATTAGGATGGATGTTCAGCCCCCTACAAAAAACCTATCTCGCTTTGTGGGAATACTACGGCGAACGCGCTGGCGTGCCTGCCGAGGTGTTCAACTTAAGGTTGGCAGCTGGGCCTTGGAACTCTGGCATTTACCCGCGCTGACTTACGTTCCGCCGCATCATCACGATTTTGATGGTAAGTTCTTTAAGCTCTTCGGAAAAGGGACAATCAATAAAGGTCACATCACAAAGATGTGGCCTTTCTTTGATTTCCGCGTTTACAATATCCGCAAGGGCGAGAGACACTGGCTTCAAAACGACAACCTTCCGTTAATCTTCGTCAACATTCAAAAACATACTGGCGCTGTATCGAGTGCTGGTGAGAACTTTGTAGAATAATTATGGCATCTTCAATAAATAAATACGCACAGAACGTTGCGCGTGCTCGCTATCAGACACAAGGAGGCACTCGGTCTATACCAGTCTCTGGTCGTACCGGAGCCACGATAGATCCTTCCTTGCTTATGGGTAAGCCTGCGGCTGGTGGTGCGCCTCTGGCGTCTCGTCCGATCGAAGGCGGTCCTGCATTGCCCGCTAACAAAGCATACAATCCGATCATTGATGCAGAGAGTGGTGAAGATCCTAACGCTCCTCGCGTTGAGACCCAACAGCCTATCGAAAATCGTGGCGTGGATCCGCGCTTTATGATTCAAGGCAATGGTCCGCGCATTGATCTTAGCGGATTCTTTCCTGAACGTGCAAATAAAAGCTACGATCCCAACAAGGCTATTGGTGGAGAGAACGTGCCTTATCAAGCCGCCGGTTTCTTTCGCGGTTTGCTGGGCGATCCTGCGAATAGAAAGAATATTGAGGCCCAGCTAGCGCAGGGTGCTGAGTGGAAAGCTGATGCTAGATCGGAGAAAGAACGAGCGAATAAAATGGCAGATCGCTTAACTGAAATTGAGGCACTAGATAAAGGACCTGCTGCTCGTTTTGCTGCTACTGAAAAACGCTTAAATGACGAGCAAAAACGCCTAGCTGATAAAGAAATTAACGATGAGATTGAGCGCAATAATGCCATTGATCTTGGGCTTGTTAGAGAAGGCAACGAAGCTGTACTTAAAGATGCAGACATGGTTCGTAGGGAAGCTGCTGATGCTGCTAAACTAGCTCTTGAGGAACGTAGAGTGGCTGCTGCAGAAGCTTCTGTAAAAAAACCTCGTTATCAATCTATTGGAGATGGATTGTTTCAAACTCCCGAAGGAGATCTTGCCGTGTTTCAACCAGAAACTATGCGCATTTCTGATGCAATGCCCGGTCGTCCTGCTGGATTTCGTATGCTTACTGGTGAAGGTTCTAAACCTCCCGGTCGTACTGACGGAGATGAAGAAGTAGATCGTATTACCGGAAAAACTAAACCTAAGCTGGGCGGATCTTTGCCCGCTGAGACTGATAAACCTGCTGCTTCTGTCGTAACGCCTCCGCGAACTGGCGCTTGGCCCGGTGTTGGTGAAGTTAAGCCTGATGTAACAGGTCTTTACTACACTTCTGAGCCGCAAGGTGCTTCGACGTTGTTGAAAGAGACTGGCGCGTTCGATGTTCCTGAGTCCGTAACAAAAGAGATGACTCAGTATGCTATGTCGCCTGAGCAACGCATGAATATTCTCAAGCGTTATCAGACCGGACTTCGCGCCAATCGTTCTGGATTTCCGCAATTTGCTGAATAACATGACACAAGAACAATACAAATGGCTCAAGGATAATAATTATGATCCGACCGTCTACGATGTAGATGATCAGGGTAATATCTTTGAGAATCCTACTGAAAAGAAGGAAGTAATGTCAATGCCTCGTGCATTTGGCACTTCTTTCTTGGGTAACTTAGTACCTAGTGCGGCTGCTCTTGCGGGCGGTGCGGCTGGTATGAAAGGCGGCGCAGCATTGGGTGCTTTTGGTGGACCTGCTGCACCTGTAACTGTTCCATTGCTTAGTGTACTTGGTGGTATTGGCGGCGGTCTCGGTGCAGGTTATCTCACAGGTAAAGGACAACGGGCTGTGTTGGAGAACTATGCGCCTGAAGCTGTTGCAGAAATGCAACGAGCTGAAACAGATCAGCCTGTTGCTTCTTACCTCGGTGGCTTTGCACCTAACGCACTAGCGATGCGTCCGTCGGTTAAAGGGCTGAGCGGTTTGTTGCGTCCTACTGTGCGAGGTGAAGAGACTCTGCGTGCTGCGTTGACCAATCCTAACTTCTTAAATCCTGCTATCAATGTAGGTGCAAACGTAGCTGGCTCTACAGCGGGTCAGCTTGTGAACATGAGCGAGGGCGGAGAGTTCTCTGTGCCTCGATTCGCAGCAGACGTTGCGCTTGGATCTTTGTTCAACAAGCCTACGGGATTGGGTAAAAGATTGGGTTTTCAGGATATACCAGAGAATATTCAAGAAGCTCCCGGTAATCTTGCTAAGTCGCGTGATCGAGCGGAGCTTATGGCTAATGTTCCTAAAGAATTTGCCACACCTCGGGCTGAACGTGGTGCGGAAGATATCGCAAAACCCGGAGTTAATATCGGGCTTGAAGCTCCTGATCAATACTTCACCGCCGAAGGTAAGCCTTTGACGGAGAAGGCTTATGCTGCAGACTATTCTAAGTGGTGGAAGTCTGAGACTAAACCTACGACTGAGTTACTTAAAGCAAAGGCTGAAGAAGTCAAGGCTAAGATTCCTCGGGATAAACTTAAAGAACTCTCTAACGATCCTGAGGTTGGTGAAGTCTTGCGTGATCCGTCTAAGATGGAAGTCTTTGTAGCTAAGCAAGCTGATCAGACTCTTGAAGATGTCTTCCAGATGATGGAAAGTCGTAAGGCAGAAGAAAGCGCAAAAACTGAGAAAGCTCGTGTTGAAGCTGAACAGAATGCGATTGAGCTTCAAAAGCTGCAGGATCTTGAGGCCGCGCAGGCTTTGAGCGATGAGGCCGCTGCTCGGTTGCAGGCTCTGTACTCTCGTCAATCTCAGTTGCGTGCGGAAGCTCAAAATAAATCGCCTGCTGAGCGTAAAGGCGTTAGAGAACAAGGCATCGCAGACATCGCTCAAGCTAAGAAAGAAGTCGCTGAAGCGCGTGCTATTGCAGAAGATATTTGGACGCGCTTACAACGTCCTGAAGGCGGACAGTCAAACAAGATCACACAAGAAGATATCAATCTTGCGACTGAGCTTGCGAATCGCCGTGGCCTGAAGGTTCAACTCGATCGCGCATTTGCAGGTAGTCAAGAAGTGCGCGGGATGTATTTGGTTGATAAGAATACAGGCGACAGAATCATACGCATCAATCCGCTGATGGCCACGGCTGACACAGCCATTCACGAAATTGGTCACGATATCTTTAAGGGCGTGACCAACAAAGGAATGCGTCGGTCGCTGATGGATACTGCTCTTGATTCTCCTGCCTATAAAGCAGAGCTTGCTGCGCGTGCTGAAGAAGTTAAGGCGGGCAGAATCACACAAGAACAAGCTAACGACATTGCACTTGAAGAAGGTCTGATTCAGGCGTTCGGAGAGAAGATGCCTCAAGTTAATCGCGGCGAGTTGCGCGCTTGGTTCTCTGCGTTCAAGGCTTCGATGAAACAGTTGGTCACAGGCAAGATGAGTCCTGAAGATGCGCTAGCTTGGATGCACTATGCTACGACGGAGAATGTGCCGTGGAAAGGTGTTGCTGTGGCGAAGACTGGCGGGCAGGAAAGATTGCAGCGGGGTGAAAAGCCTCCTGAATTGGAAGCTTTAAACGCTCAATTAAAACAGGCTCAAGAAGCTGAAAGAAATTACAAGCAACAAAATCCATACGATCGAGAAGGTATTAAAGCTTTAGAAGCTGACTCAAAGAAAGCGATGAATGCTTACTTTGAGAAATCTCAAGCTTACGAAGAAGCAAACCCTAAATATCCTGGGATTGAAAATGCGCCGGAGTTTTTGCCTAGTGAAGATAAATACTACAGAAGCTTTCAAGATCCCGCTGATGATCAAACTGGCTTGCGTCATATGGCGCAGGGAAAGATTTGGCCTGACGCATTCGTAATGGAGATTGAATCACCTCGCGGTGTTATAGACGCTAATAACAATGCTCTTCGTGGACGTTTTAAGCCTGAACAAGTTACTAAAATTATCCATGATGTTGACTCGTTTGAACCTTATCCTCACGATTACATAGCGGAATTGAAGAGTAAGTATCCTAACGCTGAGATTGTTGATGGTGTTCTAAACGATCGTGAAGATGGTTATAGGATACTTGGGCCTGCCAAGAGTGAACCTTCTGCGGATAGTTCTGATGTACGTTATCAGCGTGCACAGCAAGAGACGCCTGAGTTTAAGAATTGGTTCGGCGAGAGTAAGGTTGTTGATGCTGAAGGGAAGCCTTTGACGGTTTATCACGGAACGGATGCCCCAGACTTCACGGAGTTTAGAACTAAGACTGGGTATAACTTCGGACCGGGCGCTTACTTCACACCGGAACCTCCGCGAGCGGCTGAATATGCTAGAACAAGTACAGGTTCTCGTATATACCCAGCTTATGTTTCACTTGAGAATCCTTATCGCGTAACCTCGGATGCGACATTACAGGATATTGGTTATAAGATTCGCAAAGACCCTGCGAATGCTCCATTACTTAAACAACTGATGGATAAGTACGACGCGCGCAATTCAGACATTCTGGGTAACGGTGAGATCGGAAACGCTTGGTTGCGCGAGCAGGGTTATGACGGCATCATCAAAGAGCGTCAGCGCTATACTGAGGATGGTTTCGTTCCTGAGATTATTGAGGTTGTTGCGTTTAAGCCGGAACAAGTCAAATCCGCTACAGCCAATCGTGGCACCTTTGATCCGCTGAGTAAAGACATCCGCTATCAACGTCCTATAGTGGGCCAAGCTAAAGAAGCCGTCAAAGCTGGCCTCGACAAAACCCTCAGCGAGATCGACCAGATCACGCGGCGCGGTGGCATTTATGAAACCGTCGGTCGGGCAATGACTCGGGCGTATAACGCCGCCGACGCAATGCTGGGTAAGGCGCGGTCGCTGGGGCTGACGGTCACTAAGCTTAGTTATGATGATGCAACCAAGCTAACCTCGCATCTATATAACGAATACAAGAACCAACAATTACTCACGCCTGCTCCTGAGATCGCGGCAGCTTATAAAGAATGGCGCACACAGGCTAAGGCTTTCTGGGTAGCCGAAGCAAACAAAGCGGGCCATCAGATTGACGCGGGCAAAAAAGGTCTACGTGATCGTATAGAGAGTGAGTTTTGGTTTCCTGGACATAAGTTATCCGACGAGGCTCGTGATATCTTGGCTAGTAAGATAGGCACGCCTGAGTATCAAAAACTCAAGAGTGATTATCTGCGCGACGCTGAGGCAGACTATCTGTCGCGAGGAAAGCTGATGACTGAGGCACAAGAAAAAGCCTTAGCTGACTTCGAAGAACAACGCGCTCTTGCTAACAAGACGTTTGATCCTTCTGCCCCGGCGACTTTTGCTGGCGCTCGTAAGCCGATGGGTCGTCCGTTGCCTGAGAGCTGGATTGAGAAAGACTTCCGCAAGCTCTACGAGAGTTACAATCAGAGATCAGCTAAGGACTATGCGGCGCAAGAACACTTTGAGAAGTCGCCTGAGGTGATGGCGGCATTGGGTTCTAAGAAGTTCTTCAATGATCAACCGATTCCAGCAAGCGTGTTGCAGAGCACAGAGGTAATTGCACCTGATCCCAGCGTTCAGTCTGTCATGCGTGAGTTCAGCGGGCAGCCTTTGCAGATGCCCGGCAAGACGATTCGCTCATTCGGTGCTGCAGCTAGTGCACTTGCTCTGCAGACTATCTCACGTATCGGTGACGTGGGCGGCACAGTCACGAAGCCTCTGGCTTATATCGGACTCGGCGACTATGGCGCGTACATGGGCGGAATGGCTGAGAAGCTTAGCGACTGGAGTAAGTTAAAGGCGCGCTCGATTGAGTCTGGCTTGAATAATCCGAATGCGAATCAAAACTTCCATCAGGTTATCGGCATGGGTCAAGATGCTGGTAAGTATATGCAGAAAGTTCTGGATGGACTTGGATTCATCACAGGCTCAAGCAAGCTAGAGTCTGTTGCGCGCACGCTGGCTCAGGCACAGGGCGAGATGATCGTGAGTATCAACAAGCGCAAGGCAGCCACGGGCGACAAAGACGCTGTGCGCTTTCTGGATACACTCAACAACGACTGGCGCACACAGTCAGACATGGCTCTTGCAGCGCAGTTCGGTCAGATGATGCAAGGTACGTATGATATGCGTCAGTTGCCCGCTTGGTTCCTTGAAGGCGGTGCGGCTCCTTATCTTACGTGGTCTAAATGGAGCATGAGTCAGATGAATAACTTCCGCAAGTTTGCGGTTGAGCCTGCGATGCAAGGTAATCTGAAACCGCTAATTGCACAGCTGCTTGTAGGTATGGCTGGCGGCGGAGCGATTGAGCAGGTTCAGGAATGGCTTAGCGGTAAGGAGTCGAAGTCTGTTAAGTGGAGTGAGCTTGAGAGCTGGGCGCGTCAGAATGAAGGCACGATCGGCACTGATGGTGGCGAGCTTCTCTTGCAGAAGTTTATGATAATGGCGCAGAAGACAGGCACGTTTGGCTTTGCGGGAGATCTTGCGATGATGCCGATCAATGCGTTGGTTGGTGACACACAGTCTTCGGTTGGAGTTTTTCCGGCCGCTGAGTTGTTCGCTGATGGAATGAAGAATGTTGCTGGTGCGTTGACGGCGATTGACAAGGGTGAAGATGTTGGGCTTGTGTTGCAACGATTCGGTAAGAATGTGATCGTTGGAAAGACACAGATGGCGCGCGTTGCGAGTACGTGGATTGATGAAGTCTTTAATGAAGGCTCCGATAATCTGCGCAGTGCTGATCGGCGCAAGGCTCGGTTGTTTGAAGAGCTGAGTGGAACTGGTCGGTCGAATGGAATGTTCCCTGTGAGTTATGAGAACCTTGCAGAGCAGAAGTTTGAACGGGGTTCTGTCACAGAGGATACCGGCGAAGAGGCATTTGAGTTAGTGAAGACTGCGCGTGAAAGCGCAACATCACCAGAAGATTATGCGAGCCGGATTAGAAAGTTGAAGACGAGTCAGAATGCTATCATGCCTTCGCTAGAAAGACAGCCTATGAAAGCCGCACGCTATCTAAGCTTTGTCGAAGGCGCGGAGCCAGGAAAAGGAAGTGAGACGCTGAAGCGATACTATACAAGACAGAATGAAGACAAGTATCGCAAGAGTTTGATAGAAGGAATGTCTGGGATACGATAAATTAAGACAACAAAAAACCCGCTCTGCTTATCACAGGGCGGGTTTTCTTTTCGTTCGTTATTCGCTCTTCATTGGCGTAGACTGAACGCCATTGTAAGCCACTGTCTTCGGGCGGAAGATACCCACTTGTTCGGTCTCTTCGACCCAGCTTGGGCCGCCGCGAATGTGGAATATGCAACTCGACATTCCATTCCACGATTTGGTGTTGCTCTTGGCCGAGGTGTACGCAGAGCCAAACGTAGCGTTGAGGTCATCGCTCGACATGGCTTTGACATTCAGCCAGTCGATGTCGCCTTGGTGCCACAGCTTGAAGCCAAGCTCCAGCGGCGCGACGACTTCTGCAATGCCGGGAAAGTGCCAGACCCACTCGTCATGGGATGACGCATCACCGCTCATCACGGCGTAGCATTGGTAATTTCCAAGCGGTACGGAGCCGCTTCCCCAGTCGCAGCTCTCGCCGGGTTTAAGAACAGCCGAGCGAGTCGGATGATCATTGCATTTAGGCTGCTCAAAAAGAGCAACCAATACTGGGACTTCTGTCTGATTCTCGATCTTAATCTTTGTTGACATATTATTTAGTTTCTAACTTCTTCATTACTATACCACCGCCACAGGCCGCATAGCCCGCAAGATCATGCCAGTTCTCAAGATTATCTACGTTAGACATAAGGCGCGAGACTTTGAATAAGCACATCATCGCAGCTACGTCTTTGTTTGTGAGCACGTCGCCTTTGCTGTTCTTGAGATATGAACTCCACAAAGCTGCGATCACATTGAAGTTATCTTCGGCATCGCCGTGTGTCACGTTGCGATCTCTACACACCAATCCTTCTACGACCTTGAGAAACTCTTGGCGGCGTTCTACGTTACTCCTTTCACTTTGCGACATACTGTTCAACTCCTTCTAGTCTGATTAGTTTGATACGATCCATCGTGACTAGATCATCTAGCACACGTCGGAGTTCGTCGGGTGTCTTCAGTGCCTGATAGAACCTGACAAAGATTGATTTCTTAGTTGTGCCTTGCGTTGTCTTGATGTAGCGCCAGATATCTTCTGAGATCTTTGCGCTCTCGTTGCGCCCCATGCCGACGAAGGGAATGTGCATATCCTTTTCAAGGCGTGCAAGATGGGCTGTGGCTTCTTCGGTATCTTCGCGTGTGATGATCATGTCCGTCGTGCGGGCAAAGTGTACGGCGAACAGGATCTTCTGATGATGGAGATTCTTGCGGCCATAATACTCATCGAGCATCGGATGCTTGTTCGTGTGGACTGAGGAAGGATTAACTTCGAAGTGTTCGTGGATGTATTCTTTGGCCTCGTCGTTTAGAATGACAGGTCCATAGAGCTTGTTGAGTTCCCGAATGTAAGACTGCAGGCGAGCTTTAGCGGCCTTCTGTTCCTCCGAAAGCGGAGGAATGGAATATAGATGGAAACGCTTTTCGATCCCATAGACGATAATCGTACGAGCCATAAAGCCGTCAGAGAGAATGTCTTGATTCTGTAGACTTTGAAACTTGCCGAGCGTCGTGTTGCCGAGCAGGCTGATACACATATTTGTGCAGAAGTCTGTATCGCTGTGCTTAAGTTTTCGGACGTACTTCTTTCCACCGTTATAAGCTTCGAGAAGAAAGTCGGAGAGTTGTTCTGCATTTTTCTTAAAGATAGATGTTAGCTCGTCGAGGATGAAGACGAGAGAGCTGTGATGGTAGGCTTTGCGTCTGTTCTCTGCGTCGACATAACGATGGAGATAGGCGACCTTTGAAGTCTCCATTGTGAATTGCTCGAAGGTCGTGCTGTTGGGCGCGATATAGATAAGAGGCTGTCGTGAGCCTCCGCGTGTGGACTCTGCATCCTCGCCGAGAAGATCGGCCGCGAGATCGTTCTCGGGCGACTTGATGTCGGCAGGGATTTCGAGTAGGTCTTTCATCGGAGTCGTAATGAGCGACTTGCCCGCCGAAGCAGGTCCGATGAAAGCGATGTATTGATTGGGAAATACTGCGTGAAAGTCTAAGTCTCCAAACCAAACGCGCCTTTGAAGGGCGGCACCGATCATGAAATAGAATGCAGCGTCGACAAAAGGCTGCGGGCTTTGTACGTCCTTTGTGTACAAGCACCAGTCTTCATATAGGCTCATGTAAGTAAGCGAGTCTCACAGAGTTCTTACGGATTTGTAGTGTGGTTATTACGTCGAAACCTTCTAGCTTTTCAAAGTTCGGATCGAACTCGCTGGGCAGGTGAGTCTCGTGTACAATAACGACCGAGGGCGGCGGCAGGTTAGGCGGCCACTCTTTGATCTTCTCTCGGATCGCATTCACGATCTGAGTTATTCGGTCGTTCGTCTGGCGCATAAATCGGAGGGAGCTTTTATTGGGCCACTGTTAAGGTAAGTCTCTCATGCCTTGTGGATTATCTTTTGAGAACTTTCCCCAGTTCTTTCCGGCTTGGGCTTCTGATTTCATAGTGAAGTTCATTCCATCTCGGCCGGTGAGAGATATTGCGAGGCATTCCTGCATGTGCTTCGCTGTTGTGCCGATATCATTATCGAGTACCAACGCCAGAAAAGAGTCATGTTTATTGTTAATCGCCGGTAGCGTATTGCTTGGGCGTTCTCTGTTATACCGATTAATCGCGGCGTGAGTGATACAGCCCACGGTGGATTGAGGAATCCATGAGATGCCTTCCCTGATATAAGAGTCAGTAATAGTTCTCTCGAACCGACGCGGATAGTTAAATAGATTCCGGAGCTCACGTTTAGCTCTAATGTTAAATTCAATTTCATCTTGCCATTCTATGATTTCGGGGAACAGTGATGCGAAGAATCCAAGAAAGACTTTGCATTCTTGGAGACTGAGGGTAAGAGTACCGTGACTTTGTTTGAGTGTCTGAAGTTGAAAGGTCCGCTCACGCATCCTATAAGAGGAAGCATGACAGACCATCTTGCCGATCTTGTATTCCTTGTCTGAGGATTTGATTGCTTTGTCGAGAGGCTTCCAGTCTGGCTCTTGTCTTAGCTCGCTCGGCGATAGAGATTTCCAATAGCTCGGACTTTTGCCCGCGAGAGGCCAAATGTTTTGCATACTCTCGCAGAAGATATGCAGCGCGATGAAGGTATGGGGCTTGATGCCCACGCTGAAGAGCTCTCTGTATTTGCCGGGGCGTGTGAGATAGGCTACGATGAGAGCCTCTGCGCCGCTCTGGTCGCACTGGACGAAGCTCATGCCAGGCGGTGCGATATAGATATCGAGAGCTTCCTTGTCAGGGTTCTGCAGATTTGCTCCGTAGTTGCCTAGGAATTGACCAGAAGCGAGTCTGAACGAACCAGTCCCGGCGACCTTGAGAGATGTCAGGCAGTGGATGTGTGGAGTGGGCATATCTATTCGCAGGAATAAATCTCTTTAGATACTTTAAGGCCCGTCGGCCAGTCAGTATTCTTATGAAAGCTATCGTCGAGGATCATGACTTTGTTCGTGGGCTGGACCGTGACGCGACCGTTGTCGAGTTCGATAAAGAGGAACTCTTTGTTCTGTTCTGGATCGTCGCTGAAGCCATCGTCAAAAGGCGCGGCTGTGAAGAGATAGTCACCGTAGTATATAAGGCCGTCGCAATCTGCCATACAACGCTGACCGCGCAGATAAGTGTACTGGATAGTTTCGAAATTCCAACCGTAGCAATCCCAGCGTTGAGCTTGTTTAAGCGGCCATTCGCTGGGAAATATATCAGATCCAAAGTATAGCGCATGGAGCGGAAGATTGCGATAGATTGCACCGTTCTCCAGCAAGACATGACAGCCCCATGCGCGACCGGGCGTTGACGTTATGGCGAACCATATCGCAGGCATATAGCCTTGCGGATGTTTGTGCGTGAAGGCTGTGTCTACGTTTAGATAGAGATGCTTGGGTAGGTTTCTTGTGAACATATTTTTAGAGATTCTCGCGCCATCCAATAAACGACGCATTGAACGGGCGACCGTCGTCTGTGAGGTTGAGATACTTGATCGTTGCTTTCTTTTGGAAGTGATAGTCTTTGGAGATATACTCTTCGCGTTCTTCGTCGGTGAAGCCTGTGCCCACTTCGAAGCTTACGCCCCTTGAAGTGATGAACTTAAGTGCGCCTAGCTTACCCTTGCATTTACCTTCCGTCGAGACGACGCGCCCAATGCATTCGAACTCGTCGTCGAGAAATGCCTTGCGCTTCTGCAGGTTCATCGTCGGGCGTTCCTTCTCACCCTGTGGCATATAAGAACCGAACACGCTCTTGAGCATCTGGCCTTCATAGTTGAGGGCGAGATACTTTTCATAGGCCTTGTCGAGATCAATGCGTGACTTGCAGATTTCCCAGTCTACGAGATACATTCCGGCCGATAAGTAATCGTCGCGGAGAATCTTGTCTAGCATAAGCATACGCGTCATGGCGTTGAACTTAGGCTCTACGATGTCGAATGCATTGAAGGTTATCTTTTGAGCCTTAGGGCCGGGATGTATGCGAGTGACTGCCACTGCGCTATTGATGGCCTGAAGGCTCATGCCGTGACAATACAACTCGCCGTCGATGATGTAGTCTGTCTTTGGCGGAACGATATAGGACAGCACAGAATCATTCCACCGCTTGCCGTCTCGCGAATAAAAGCCTTGGCCGGGAAGATACATACATCTTAGGCCGTTAAGCTTTGGCATTGAGATCACGTGGCCAAACTTGCTCTCGTCATACACAGCGGCGCGCATGAAGGAGGCTGCGATTGATTCGTCTTTTATTTTAATATCTTGCATTTTGTTCCTAAATTAATATTCCCAAATCCACTGTTGAAATCCTAGCATACCTTTAAGCTTCACCATACGACGCATCTCGAAGATCACGTCAATGGCTACGTTCTTAGGGTGTTTGATCTTGATCTTATAGAGAGCATCCCCAGCGACAGAGGGTGCGCCTTTGTCTGTTGTCTTCTCCGGTTTATATCTTAGCTGCTGATGAAGATACTTAACGACCTGATCTGGACTGCCGGGATTGAGGTCGAAGCCGACGAGAATCTTGAGGACGCGATTGAGCTGTTTGTATCTCTCTTCACACTTTCTTACAATGTACTGTCGCTTGACGGGATCGAAGTGCATTCCGTGGAGGGACATGAAGGCGTAGTCTGCGAGGGATCTACTAGCTTGATCGACAGAGTCTTGAAGTCCACGGTCCCTTGAGATGAGGTCAATCTGACCGTAGTAAATCTCTCGGAGGACAATAACGTCTTTAACATTGTAAGCGCGGAGCTGCTCAAATTGTGCTCGATTGCGAGGATCAAAGTTCCCTGCTTCATCTTTGTGGAAGGGTCGGTTAGAAAAAAGCGTTGCTTGATGGGCCAGAGACTTCTCAGCTTCCGGAAAGATTCTGTGGCCTGCGACCATGGTGTCATAGATATCAGTTCCAAATGGGATTTTGTAGAAGGCGGCGAGAAAGCAGAGATCGAAGAGAGCGTTGTGTATGACGACTCTGCGTTTCTTTAGCTCTCTTATGAACCGTGCAAAGAATACCACACCGACATTGAGATTGCCGCCCCAATCGTACACAGGAACAGAGTAAACAGGGCTGTCTCCACACGCGATGGCAAGACAGGTGAGAGTGTTAGTCTTAGGATGGGTTTCGATGTCGAAGAAGATCGGACCTTCGTGGTCGAAGACACTTGTGCATTGGTCTGCTCGCTGGCAGTTGTAGACTTGGGGTTCAGGTTGAACTTTTTGGGGGTCATATGATAGGAGTTTCTTGATGTCTTGTGCGAACCAGAAAGAGTAGTTACTGCGCTTAGTTGGGGATGTGCTTTTGCCGTCGTCTTTGTCGAGTGCATCTTCATTGTCATTGTCTCCATCCAAAGCATCTTCCATAGCCCATGCGTCAACACAGTCTTGTGGCCAATAGGTTACGATGTATTGCGTCTTGTTGGCTGAGGTATAGACTACGCCGCGAAAGGCATCTAGGGTTTTATCTTTGGCGAGCGGCAGATAATCTAGGGCTTTGGCTCCGGCAAAGATGATCTTCTTGATTCCGCTGGGCTTGTTGGAGTTCTTGAAGAAGTCGTCTGCAAAGGTTACAAAAATAGCAGATGGATTATCCAAGTCAAGATTATGATGAGCCAACACAGCACGAACAAAATCTCCGGCGGGTCCGAGGAGGATGCCGTTGTTTTCTTTATCAAAGCGCGAAGGTCCATGTAGTACAAGAGCTATCATTAGGTGGTTAATTTAAGAGAAAATAAAAGGCAGACTTTATCCGGTCTGCCAGCGGTGCGATATGTCTAACGTAGTGGTAAGGTGTTCAATGAAGGGAGTTCACAAATCCCAAGTCGCAGGTTCTCTCTGCGCTCTATTCCTTACCACAAAATCAAACCTCTTAGAAAGTCTCGCAGTCTCTCTAAGAGGCGCATGTCTACTCGATAGTAACCATTCTATCTGATAGACTTAAAATGCAGACAGGAGAGAGGCAACGCCTTTGACCTGAGAGAAATCAAACTGAGTGTTGTATCGCTTGATGATAGCCTCGCCGTTCTCGTCGCGCTTGGCGAACTTGAGATCGCGGCTGTTGGAAGGATCGTCGCTGACATACTCGGGCTGAGACTGAACGAGCATATTGAAGGCGTGACCTTGCAGCGAGGACAGAACCTCAGCCACATCTACGTCGGAGTAATCTTCGGGGAGATTGTCATACAGACCGACAACCTGCAGCGGCGCGGCAAGAAGCTCAAGCGCAGAGTCCACGCCGTTCTTGTTCTCTAACATGATGTACATATTGCCCTTCGAACCGAGGGTCTTATAGGTTGTACCGTTGGCGATAGCAGTCTCGGGCGCAACGATCTCGCACTCACAGACAACCATCTTGAATCCCTTACCGCTCTGGCGGGTCTCGGTGCGGTGGACAAGAACCTTGTACACGTTGGCGGGGATGAATCCGATCTTGACTTCAGTACCTTTTTTCATTTTAGTTTTGTTTGTTTGTTTGTTTAACGGTCACCGACAAATGGGGAGGAGCTTTCTGTGGGCCAAGTTGTTAAGCTCTGTTTTTGAGGACGTGATCAATCGTTACTTCGATCATCTTATCTGTAGCATACTCAAAGTCATACTCTCTAAGGAGATGAGTAGCGTTCGGAATAAGACCTTCGTAGTTATTGATGTCGAAGCTATAGACATAACCGGTAACGCTACCGTCAGAGTTCTGTTTGACTTTAAGAATCACTCGGATCTCGGCTTCTTTTTCGGGATATTGTTTATCGTTGGCTGGAATATATTCGCTCATAATTTTAGGGCTTCAGAAGTTCTACTGCTATTTTGTTCAACGCCTTGACTACGCAATTCTCCATGGGATTAGGCAAGCCCCAGAAGATAGGAGTCTTCGCGGTGGTCACGCCGTCGGTCTGCGTGGCGAAGAAGTATTGGATCGTGTCGCTGCCTTTTTCTTTCTTTGCATAGACAGACCACACAGCAAGGCACTCAGACTCGATACCTTTGTTTGCCCACTCTTTACCTTGAACGTAGAGACGGCGGCGAGTTGTCATGCTGCCGTCGAGGCCTTGGATAGGAACGATCTCTTCTAGGCCGGTGATGATCACGGTTTTGTTGAGGTCTTTGAGATTCGTACAGAGAGTCTGGATGCCGTCGTTATAGTTCTTCCAGATGTCAAAGCCCTTATAAATCATTTCACACTTGACCTGAAGCTGGTCGATGGCGGCGGTGATAGAGTCGATCACGACGAGATCTTTCGTGGTGTCTTTCTTCAGCTTGTTCAGCTCGACCGTGAGCTTATCATAGCTGTCGATCGGAATGACCAATCCTTCTGTGCGCACACGAAAGGGCATACCTTTTCGCTCGGCATCGAAGATAACTGTGCGCGCGGGATCTACGTTGCGGAAGGATGTAGACTTGCCGCAGCCACTCGGACCCACGAGGGCGATTAGAGTTCGTGGCCATTTAGGTGCGATCGTTGGGGTTATTGCTGAGTATTTTTCGACTGTTTCAATTGTCATATGTTTTAGTTTTTACCAAGCCAGAGGTTCATACTTAGTTATAGAACACTCCGACAAAAAGAGTTCAAGCTGCACGGCGTTCTGTGCAAAGCAGATACGCTTGAATGGACAGCTCGGGCAGGCGTTGCAAGCCTTGCCGCTAGGCGGCGGGAGCTTATCGTGGGCCAAGGCTTCGTTGATATCGTTGGAGAATGTGTCGATCTTATCTTTAACCTCGACCCCAAATTCAACTAACTGCTCCTCAGTGAAGCTCCAGTCTGGGCCAAGCCTCCACGCTGGGGCGGGAAGAGAGATCTGTACGATCAACGTGCGGATCACCATGCGTCGATACCATGCAGAGTTTGCATAGTTGATATCGTCGCGGAAGATATCATAGGCAAACTTGTTGAAGATATAGTAGTAGAAAGAAAACTGCGTGTCGCCTTCGTAGCCCGCGACTGCGTCCTTGAAGGCATACTTGCGCGTGGTCTTATAGTCTGTGATCTGAACGATCCCGGCGGGCGTTGCAGATAGCACGTCTACTGTGCCCATGTATGCGAAGCCCGGTCGGTCGACGACTGGGATGTTGAAGTGAAACTCAGCCCCTCGATTGTCGCCGAACTTTAGAGGCTGTGGGAGAGAAGACAAAGGTGCAGCCGTGAGGGCTTTGCGAATCTGATCTTGATCCTTTACTGGGAGGTTCTTCTCCTTTGCCGCTTTGAACGCCTCCATACAGGCATCTTGCCACTTCTCTCCGCTCCGGTCGAAGGCTATGTTCTCTGCGAACTTATGGATGATCTTGCCCACCGTCAAGGCGGTGATGTCTTCGGTGGGCTTGAGGCCGAGGAAGACTGTGAAGAACCAACGGCGCGGACACGCTGAGATCTTTAGGCCAGAAGCGTTGATTGGGATGACAGAGGGAATGCCTTCGTGCGGCAGATCTTTGTAGGATAGTTTCATGATTTCTTAAACTTAAAGTTCTGAGTTTGATTGATGATGGCTTGAACGTCTATGCCTTTTAGCAGAGGATCGTTGAGCAGGGAAGCGAGATCGGTGCCGGTCGGACGTGTATGGGGAAAGTGCTGAAGGAGAAAGCGTTCGAGTTCTTTGTCTGTCATCTCTTCGACTGGCTTAGGTAGGCCGAGAAGAAGATCGAGTTCGTTTAGTTGTGTGTTGTTGTTTGTTGTCATAGAACAATACAACAAAGTTTCTTGTGCACGATTCCAGAGTCTCTCATGTCATTGAATGCTTCTTCCGGCGTGTAGTGTAACATGGTCGAGAACCATGCGCCGTTGAAGCTGTATTGATAGGCATAGAAGTAATGCTTCCTTGGCGGGGCTTGCTCTAGCTTTTCGACGGTGGCGTGTGTGACATTATCACTGATGGTTTCTGTAGTCTTCATATAGGTTTGTAAATCTGTCCGCTCTTTGTCTGATATTGCTTGGGAGTTTAGCAAGAGTGTAATCTCTGCGAGAGTAAGCCTTAAGTCCAATATTCCACGCGGCGTAAACATCTCGCGGGTTTGGATGCTTGGTTCCTTGGGCGAGGCAGAGCTTGAGTTCAAGCCAGCATAGATGCGCCTTAGCACAGCGCCTCGCTTCTGCTGGAACATGGCGCATATCTTTCTCGTCAGGGAAATGCTGTCGCCAGACGGCGCGTTTGATTTGATAGCGTGAGAGTTCACCGTGTCTGCCTTTGGCTTTGTCGTTGTCGTTGCTTTCGATTTGGCTGATGGCTCGGAGCTTTGCTTCGAAGTCTTGATGCAGAGCAATGAGTGTTGTTTCCGTGGCGAAGATTGTTATGGCTAGCATGAGTGGTTTCATAGCGGTGGCCAGAAGTAAGGTAGATTGTCTGGGACATTTGGAAAGTGTGGTCTGTAGTAGTCTGCTTTCTTGCGGATCAGATTACTCTGATGCGTCTTGTGCAGATAACAACCGAGCCAGTGTGGCTGGATGATGTAAGGATATGTGAGAATCTCGCGTTCGAAATGAGGGAGTAGGCTGTCTTGATAGCCACGGCGGCGTGCTTCTTGACAAATTTTAATTGAATACAAACACAACCACGCTGGATAGTCTTTGACCATGCGCACGGCGGGATGACTGCGCCAGCCAGTTGACTTGCCTTGTAGGGTGTTGAGAATCTGATAGCTCTCGACCCTTTGTTTCATGAGCCGCTGTGTGTCTAGCACGCGGGCAGACTGTTCGATGTCTGCGTAGGGTAGGAAGATTTGCACTGTGTTGTTTGGTGGTTTACTCTAACCCTTTCAACATCTCCTCACTCATCTTCATCACGATAAGTTCGGTGGGCGTTGTCTCGATCAGGATAGTGTTGTCTTGTAGCGCAAGCTGTCTGGCATATTTCTCTGCGCTGCTGGTGTAGTTTTGCCAGCTTGCCTGTGATCCGATCTCTCCGCTGTTCATGAACTCTGCGATCTGGTCGCGGAAGATCTCTTCGTTGAATGTAAAGGGATCTTCGTCGCTGCCGCCCATCAGCGGAGTCATTGCGTCGAGGATATTATCCACAGGCTCGACGAGTTCGATGATGAGGTTGACTTTGCGCACTGAGATCTGGACTTTCTCGGAGAGCTCAGACACGAGAGGGATATCGTCTTCGTGGATTTGGCCGCGAAGAATCCCTGCGCCCTTGTCTACGAGGAATGCTTTGCCCTGTGACAGGCGAGCACGAACGGTCTGAGGCTGCTGTCTTAGCGTGAGTGTGTTGATCGTAGCCTTTTTGCTGGGGATCTTACTCAACTTTACAACCATCTGCGCGAATTGAATCGCGTGCTTTAGATCATAGTATGGCCAGCCTTGCTTGCGCTCGGTCTTGTTGAGTAGATGGTCGGCTTGTTTCATCAAGTCGACTGGGTCGTGTTGTTGTTTTGTTGGGTTGAATATGTTCATTTTGTTTTGTTGTTATGGTTCACGGCTTGGCCTCCTTGGCTTTGAGCCACAATTGCTTTGCTGGAAGATTCTCTCCAGCTATAGATAAAAGACATTCGTCTAAGTAGTTTCCAGCTTTCACTAACCGATTGATATACTCCTCTTGCTCGCGAATCTTGGTGGCCTGTGCATC
>Ga0209400_1000639_pt1 | contig 30435 bp, 29 predicted proteins | sample M_130807_EF_Meta_FD_187313 | JGI IMG/M metagenome (GOLD analysis project Ga0209400, IMG submission 187313) | Freshwater microbial communities from Lake Montjoie, Canada to study carbon cycling - M_130807_EF_MetaG (SPAdes) (version 2) | ecosystem: Environmental > Aquatic > Freshwater > Lake... | reverse complement strand
GTAGCAATATTGAAAACTCCAATACAATCCTGAGTAACAGGGTCATAAAGGAGGTTGTCTTGTGATTTCAAATATTTTTTGCCATTGAATTCAAAGCGCTTGACAGAGACGGCGGGTTCTTCGTGGGTGGTGGTAGTGGGTGTGTTGTTGTTGTTGTTGTTGTTGGTAGGGGGTGTAGGTGTGGTGGTAGGTACAACGTTAGACTTGGAAGCCTGAGCGATAAGAGTAGCGAAAAGGTCCTCGGTGGAAGAAGATTCCAGAGTCTTGTCAGTAGATTTCTTAGGGCGTCCACGAGGCTTCTTGTCTTGGTTGTTGTTGTTGTTGTCTTGGTTGTTGTTGTTGTTGTCTTGGTTGTTGTTGTCTTGGTTGTTGTTTTTCTTGGGGCGTCCACGCTTGACATCGGGAAGAACAAAGTGTTGCTCGTCAATGTTGATGCCAATAGAGTTGGCATAGGTGATAACAGATTCGCGAGAGATGTTAAGCTTGTTGATAACCTTGGCAAAAGGAGTAGGCGAGTTGCCCTTGGGATCCTTGTATTCAGTAGAATTCAAGAAAGCATGCATGCGATCATGAATATTGCCGAGGTTGGGCTTGCCAGAAGCATTCTTGGTAGTCTGGGCGAAACAAGTGTTGCAATAATCAGACAGAGTAGGATTCTTGGTGCACTGAGTGTAAAGTCCGTGATTGTTCTTCAAGCCGATGCAACAGTGAGAGCGAATGACCCCGGTAAAAGGTAGAGGGATGTCGGATTTTTCTCTCTTGATAGCAGTTTTCTTGGAGTTGCTGATTCCAAGGAATTGAATGGCGTCATCATTGGAGAAGCCATATTTTTTGGAACAATAAAGAACAGTATCTTTACAAACTTGAATAAGAAGTTTATTCAAGGCATTGTTGAGGGAGTCATTGAGGTTGATGGAGATGGAAGCCATTGTAGGAAATGTTGGATGATAATTTAAAAGATGGTAAAAATAAAAAAAGTTTTTCAATTTTTTTTTGGTAGGATTTTAGAAAATTTTTTGCATGATGAAAAAAAAATTGAAAAAGTTTTGAAATAAAAAATAAAAAGAACAAAAGACCCAAAGACCAAGTGTCAATATCATCAAGATGAGCGCTATTACCATTAACGTTGCGGATACCGTGAATACAGGGCTGAACAAGCTGGTTGCCGAGGTGAGCAAGCAGACGGTTCTGGCATGCGCGGAGAAGTACGGTTTTGATGCGGAGGAGGCATTCAACATGCTGGGCATGCTTCTGCAGAAGAAGGTGCGTGGCAAGAAGTCAAGCGATTCGGGTTCCGACACGGAGTCGGAGACGTCAAGCAAGAAGAAGGGAGGTCGTGCGAAGATGACAGAGGAGGAGAAGGCGGCAAAGGCTGCGGAGCGCAAGGCGGCAAAGGAGGCCGAGAAGGAGCAGGTGAAGCAGGAGAAGGCTCAGGCAAAGGTGGATGCTGCGGCGGCCAAGGCGGCTGAGAAGGAGAAGCAGAAGCTGGAGAAGCAAGAGGCGAAGAAGGCTGAGAAGAAGGCAGCAAAGGCGGCGGAGAAGGAGGCTTCCAAGGAGGATGAGCCGAAGGAGGCTTCCAAGGAGGATGAGCCGAAGGAGGAAAAGAAGAAGGTGGTGAAGAAGGTGGTCAAGAAGGAGCCAAAGGAGGAGGTCAAGGAGGCAGAGGTCAAGGCGGAGAAGCCGAAGGCAGCGGTCAAGAAGCTGAGCGCAAAGGAGAAGAAGGCTCAAGCGGAGAAGGAGGCTGCAGAGAAGGCAGCTCAAGCGAAGGCGATGCAAGAGGCGGAAGAGGAGGAGGAAGAGGAGGAAGAGGAGGAGGATGAGGATGAGGATGAGGAGTAAATAAACCAAAAAAAAAGAAAAAAAAGAAGTAGTTGTAGTTGAGAAAATTGGCTGTAAAAGGCCTTTTTTCTCGTTATATTTTTGTGACTCATTTCTGGTATTGTCACTCATTTCTGGTTTTCCATAAAAGGTGGTGAATTTGATGGTTCAGAATGTTTGTCTGAGAGATGGTTGTAATATATATTATAGTAAAAGGGTTTAAAGAGTATTGGGTTAGCATAGTGGAATAATATATATAATAAAGTAACTTAAAGAAAATTCCAGTTTTTTAGGGTCCAAAAGTGTTTCCAAAATTCAAAAATGGACAAAAATAAATGTCCAAAAATGGGAAATGCCAAATATTTCCAGGAAAAGGGGTAAAAATTACGCCTGTCAGACTGGAATGCTCTAAACACCAAAAAAATGATTGAAAAAAGTGTTACGATAAAAAAAAAGTATTTTGGGCAAAAGGTTTAGGAATTTTTTTATGTATCCATTATATGGATACATTGGATACCAAAAAAACTTCCAAAAACTGCCGTTTTTTGGAATGTAAAATGTGTAACTTTAAATGCAGTAAAAATAGTGGATTGATGAATCATTATGAGACGAAAAAACACAAAAAGCGTGAAATGGATACAAATGGATACATAAAAAGCGCCAAATTACCCTACTTTTGTGAATGTGGAAAACAATATAAATATAGCCAGGGGTTATCAAAACACAAAAAGCAGTGCGAAACTAAAGAAGAAGAAAATACAATAATAGATGAAGAAAATCCGCAAATGTTCACTCTTCTGTTAACTCAAAATATGGAACTGATAAAACAGAACCAAGAGTTCAAGGATTTATTGGCAGAGCAACATAAAAGCATAATAGATTTAGTGGGTAAACTAAACGGTTCAACAAATACAAATTGTCACAACAATACTAACAGCAACAATACAAATAACAATCAATTTAATTTGCAGTTTTTCTTGAATGAACAATGCAAGGATGCTCTGAATATAGAGGATTTTATAAATCAACTTCAGGTGAAAGTAACAGACTTGGATATGATGGGGAGAATAGGTTTCACGGAAGGAATTTCAAAAATCTTTATAAGAGGGCTGAAGGAACTAGACGTATTCAAACGTCCGATTCATTGCAGCGACTTAAAGAGAGAAGTGATGTATGTAAAAGACAATAATTCTTGGGAAAAAGATACAGACGAAAAGAGTAAGATGAAAAACGCAATAAAATTCATAGCTGCGAAAAATTTTAATCAGTTGAGCGAATGGATAGAAGAAAACCCTGAATACAATGATTATGATTCCAAAAAACACAAGGAATATCATAACATCATTATAAAAGCCGCGGGTGGAGCGACACCAGAAGAAGACGAGAAGAACTTTAATAAAATAATAAGAACTGTGGCGCCGGAAATAACCATTGACAAATCTGGTGAGAAATAATATATTTCAGAACAACTTAAAGAAGCCCCCGCGGTAAAAATTGTCACTCATTTCTCGGATTGTCACTCATTTCTGGTTTAACGGTTTTTTCATTTAAAATCAATAATATACGTTCAATAACTTTTTCTCTCTTTGTTTACTTCCTACAAAGTAAAAATAGACAAGTCTTCAGACCATGCAACCCAAATGTACAGTGCATTACGCAAATAAAAAACAAGAATACACTCTACAACAATATGAACAAATTTTAACCAATGATTTCGCAACAAATTTCTCTCTTTACACTCTGAACATTTTGAATATATTGGTCTAATGAAGGACTAATAACTGGTTCTTCTTCTTTTTCTTCTTCTAAGACCTGATAAGTAGTCATCTGGAATCTGAAGACGTGAACGGGTTTCACCTGACCAATGCGATGACACCGTGCAATAGCCTGTTCTTCAATAGCTGGGTTCCAATTGGGGCTGACGAAATACACTTCACTGAAATCCTTCTGCAAGTTCAAGCCTTCGCACCCAGTTTGAATTTGCAGAACAAGAATCTCCACGGTTTCTCTCAAAGTCTTGGCTCTCTTATAGAGAGAAGTTCTGCCATCAAAGATGGACACTGAAGTGACCCCAGCCTTTTTAAGTCTATCTACAATGGCATCAATCTCCTCTCTGAAATGACAAAATACCAATTTGCCATTTCCGTTCTCTCTTCTTTCAAGAATTGTTCCGATAACAGCATCCAATTTACTGCTAGACGTCAATCCATCAGAATGTCCATCGCTATTGGTTATAAGACAGTCGTCAACCAAGCTCTTCATAGAGTTTTTCAACATAGACGGAAGAATGCACGTTTGCCGCGCTTTCGTAATCAACTTGAGTCTCTCAATAGAATCGGCCAAACGAATGGCATTGTGAATATCTTCAGAGAGAATACGTTCATTTTCATTGGACCATTTGACATGAGAACATCCGAGCTCAATATCTGGCAAATTAATTCCGACTTGACTCTTGGTGCGACGCAAAACAAACATCTTCAAAAGTTCGGGCATGTTGTCGCTATCCGTGTAGTAACTAACCGGCAGACCAACGACAGAGCATAAGTTGAAGAAATCCCTGCGTTTATTCTGCACAGGTGTTCCGGAAATGAGCCATTTAATGGGTGACATGAGCTTCTTGGCGCCCCAATATCTGGCATTTTTGTTGCGCATATGGTGAGCCTCGTCAAAGACAATGCGATTCCATTCAACCATATGGAGAATGCACTTGGGCGGTTCGTCAACTTTTGCTACAGAAACGGCGATGGTAGCATAACTGGTAATGACAATGGGAGCTTCCGACAATTGTTCAAACGTTATAGTCTTTTTCTCTTGACCATAGAAGACCAATGGATTGTGACCAGTTGTGCGTTTAATTTCGGCGACCCATTGTTGGATGAGCACATTGGGTAGAACAATGAGTGTTTTCTTCATAAAGTTGGAGATAAGCACACCAATTGTGGTAATGGTTTTGCCGAGGCCCATTTCATCCGCAATAATTCCTCCGCGCACTTGGTTTTTCGCAAATTCGTTATTCAAACACCATTGAACACCGTCAAATTGGTGTTGCTTGTATTGAATTCCGGCTTTCTGGATAAACCAGCGAAATCGTTCCGCCATTGCCATTTTAAATCAAACTTGGAAGTTGAAAAGTGATGTTGTTATTGCCTCTCCGAAAATTTCAAAAACTTATGTCAATTTTTTTCCGGGAATTTTCTCTCAATGTTTGGAAAAATTGATTCCGAAAATGAAAAATAAATTTCAGTTAAATAAAAAGAATGAACGTTTTGTTAGAAACGGTTGCCGCGATGATTCCGCCGATTATTCCGTCAAATCCACACGGCACAATGCGGATAGACGAGGATTCTCCGGATTTTGATTGCCCAGTTTGTTGGAATACAATTACGGAAGGAGAGAAGAAGGTTCGCACAAGTTGTGATCATTTGCTTTGTTCGGATTGTGTATTAAAAATGCAGTGCATTCCTGGAATTGAGCATTGTGTGAGTTGTCCTATGTGCAGGTCGGGGTTGAACATAGTTTCTGTAGAAGATGGTGTTCTAAGAAGGATTCCGTTGAATAAGATCCGCAGTCGTTTGGAACAACAAAATCGTATAATAGCTGGTTATCATTATCAAATTCATCAGTCGCCGAATATAATTGCGTATTATATGCAAAGAATTCAAGGCGAAATGTTTCAAGAGGAGAAAGCTCGTAGAGAGTTGGGTCCGGCTTTGGAGCGCCAAGCGCGTCTACAAGCGGAAGTTGATAAGCGAGCTAGGCCTCGCGCCAGGGTGTCTACCTCAGAGGTGGTCTAAAATTTTCAGATGAAAAAAAATTGAAATATAATTTTGAAAAATAATATAATGTAAATAACCCAAGGGTCCTGAGTGTTCAACGCAAGAATGTCGCGTAACTTCAATAGCAATACCCGAGTCGTCAATGCCCCTCGCAAGCAGCCGTGCTGCAAGGTGTGCAAGGATGCTGGAAAGTCGGAGACTGACTACAGCAGTCACTGGCCCAGAGACGACGAAGGCAACACCATCTGCCCCACACTGTTGGCGCAGGAGTGCCGCTACTGCCACGAGAGCGGGCACACGGTGAAGTATTGCAAGAAGTTGGCGCAACACAAGGCGTCGGAGGAAAAGGGGAAGCATCAAGAGGATCGCGTCAAGCGCATTGCTGCTTTCCACGGAACCCCCAATGTCAAGGTTGAACAGGCTCAGACTCACAGCCGTTTCGCGCTCTTGATGGGAGACGATTCCGACAATGAAGATGAGTTTCCTGTTTTGAGCAAGACCAAGGGCAAGCAATCGCCTCAAAAAAGCGGTAGCAAGCAAGTCGCTTGGTCTGATATGGTCTCCAAGGTTCAACCCACTCCTGTCACAAAAACGGAGAAGTCTGGTCTGTTCGTTATGAACAAGCCGAGTGAGGCAATGACTCCGCGCGAGAAAGCTGCTGCGATTCGTCGCCAAGAGTGCTTCAGAGGGCTCAATGGAAGGAGCTGGGCTGACTTGGATAGTGACGACGACGATGATGACGTTGTTGCTGCCGAAGACGCGTGGTAAACACCCAAGTAAAAAAACAAAAAAAATAAAAATAATAAAAACAAAAATAATAAAAACAAAAAAATAAAAACAAACCAATGTTCGGTTAGCTCAGTTGGTTAGAGCATCAGTCTTATGAGCTGAGGGTCACGAGTTCAAGTCTCGTACCGAGTACCAAAACCCGGTTAGCTCAGTCGGTAGAGCGCTAGCCTTTTAAAACCCGTGGGTGACTGAAAGCTAGTGGTCGAGGGTTCAAGCCCCTCATCGGGTGACCCGAAAGGGAAACAAACAGAGTGTCCGGTCTCCCAAAACGGAAAACAAATCCCGCATAGTCTATCGGTTAGGATATGGCCCTTTCAAGGCCGGGGGCCGGGTTCGATTCCCGGTGCGGGAAGGAGTTGTCAGATCTCACAAAAACTGACACACAAAGGTCCTATGGTGTAACGGTTAGCACGTATCCTTTACACGGATGAGACAAGGGTTCGACTCCCTTTAGGATCACCATTACCCGGTTAGCTCAGTCGGTAGAGCGCTAGCCTTTTAAAACCCTTTAAGAAAGCTAGTGGTCGAGGGTTCAAGTCCCTCATCGGGTGAATGCGCGTGTGGCCGAGTGGTTTAAGGCGGCAGACTTAAGACCTGCTATCAATGATGCATGGGTTCGAACCCCATCGCGCGCAAAAGAAAAAGTACTATATGACTTCCATCAAGTCACCCCAAGTATTTTTTCTTCAAAAATAAAAAATTGAAAAACTTTTTTATGAATTTGTGAATAGAACAAAATCATAGAAATTTGACTCTTGAAAGGATGACGTCATTACCGACCACACTATGGGGCGCTATTAACCGAGCCAAGTTGGAGCTAAGGAAGTTCCACTTGGAGGAAAACCCAAAGAAAAAAGATCAACAAAAACTGAAGGCAATTGCCGCCATGGAGAACGCAGACAAGGTCATCGGGCCCGGCCCTCACAAGTACATGTCAAGTAGACACAACTGGCGCAAAGAGGCGCTCTATCTGAACTACTATGAAGATGACCGAACAGTTGGTCGTTACTGGGAAGACGACAATGTGCAGTGGAGTCTTGATGCCATCCCTACGTGGGCTTTAAATAAGGATTTGAAGAAACAAGAACCCAAGTTTGGCGAGACTATCAACGTGCGTGGAACAATGTTCACGTATTCAGTCAGACCTCCGCATCAATCTCGCTAAAGCTTTAAAGTAAAATAAAAACAAAAAAAATAAAAATACTATAGGCGTTTCCTATGGTATTTTTTCATATTTGGTGCAACCTTTTCCAAAGGTTTATTTGTCACTCATTTCTCGTATTGTCACTCATTTCTGGCTTTCCCATAAAAGCGCCAAATGCGACCCTATATTTTTATTCTATGCGCCTGATACTATGGTTTTTGTCTGGTTCGCCTATTTGACAGTAATAACAGGGGATTCCATGGTCTTGCGACAGTACATCAAACTAGGCTCCCCACTTCCAAAAAAATAGACCTCATAAAAAATAAACATCATAAAAATTAGACCTCATAAAAAAATAAACATCATAAAAATAGACTCCAATAAAAACTATAAAATCAAATAAACATCAGAAATAAATTACACAATTAACATTTTCTACTTCTTAACAGGAAGCTTATAAATAATGATGTGATTCCCCTTCTCCACATACAAAGACGTAACACCCTTCGCGCCCTCTGGAGAATCTACATTAGAAGCCGGCTTGCAACCAGTCTTAGCATATTCCTCCGCCTCAGCATCCAAAACTTCCCTATACATAGTCTTGATGGCATTCACCGCAAGAACGTAAGTAGAATAGGCCGCGGGATAAGCCTCTCCATTATCAACAACAACATAGATGAAATCCATAATACACCTAACTTTACTTAACTAATTTCAAGTTATTTTTAAGTCAATTTTTTTTAGATATCCCTTTTCGCCCATAAAATTTTTTCTGCAACGCGACGGCGTCATAATAGACATCTCTATCTTGAAATGGCACATATTGTACAACCGTCAATTCGGGTTCAACAATATCAACATCTTTTTTACAGCAACAGCAGAAAAACATATAATATAATACATGAAATTATAAAAACTATTTATATGGTTCTCTCTTATTCATATAAACACAACTTCAAAATAAATAAATACATACATACAATGGAACCCACAAAAATAAATCAATACAAATTCAGCATATACAATAAAGCCATTCTAGAATACGAAACCGATTCAAGCGAAAGCAGCAGCGATAGAGATACAATATATTCAAACGAAACCCAAGATGAAGACCAAGAAGACGAAGACCAAGAAGACGAAGACCAAGACCAAGACAAAAACCTATACATCCCAGACAACGTGAAATTTTATGAAAAGAAAAACTTCATAGCACATTTAACCCCGGCAAAAAGAGAGACAATAGACGACAACGACCTTTATTATCTCGCGGCATCTGCAATTTACAGTGAATATATAAGTGATAAAGAATACGTGGAATACAACGACGACAATGACGAGTTCGTTTGCTTCGTAGATAATATAGAACAAGATGCCAATGAATACATAACCTACATGGGAATGCCTTATAGATGGTCTCATTGCGGCCCCACAGCATTAGCAAAATGGCAAGAATAAAAACAAAAATAAAATAAAACAAAAATAAAATCCCAAAATAAAACCCCAAAATAAAAAAAACAAATAAAATAAAATAAAATAAAAATTGAATCAAAGACCAAATATCAAAGCCAACCTCAAACCTCATAAAAAACAATGGATGATCCAAAGACTAGAAGAGAGAAAAAAGGTCGCGATAAAAAGTCAAATAATGTATATTCCGCAAAACATGTGAGGGAGCAAGAAAGATTGCAAGAAAAAAGAAACGAAAAGAAAAATCCTATCCAAAAAAATTGAAAACCTAAAACAAAACAAAATAAAACCTAAACCCAAACCTAAAAAAATAAAACCCCAAAAAATAATAATGTCGGAAACCCACACAACAACAATTACCCACGCGGTAGAACAAATGTGTAAAGGGCAGGATTACGTTTCACAAGGAACAGGAATAGACGAGCTAACAGGAGAAAATTTTCAATGGACAATGTTGAATGATGGTCACGGCACAGACAAATGCATTAATTTCCTAAGAGCGCTTCCTCAAGAAAAAAAGAACGAACTGATCCAATCTCGGACCCCAGTTCAAGCCCTAGCCGAATACATAGACCGTTACGCAAACATCCCACCAAACACTCAATCAGGCGCAACAGTAGTCATCGCAAAGTGCTATAAAAACCGTTTCCAATGCATTTCCTCCGGCGATTCAAAGTTCATTATCTTCAAAGACGGAAATCTCGTCTATTCAAGCACGGAACACAATTGCACAAATAAAGAAGAAGTCAAAAGAATGGTCAAGCTGGGATACCGCATAGATGATTCGCAAAATATAAAGATGATCTCAGAAAAATCTCTTACTTATGCATATTCGGGCTACGCAGTTTTCGGGACAGGTCGCCGACTGGCTTGCACACAAGCCCTTGGCCACAATTCAATGACGGGATATAATCCGGAGGTCTATTCGTTCACAATTGAACCCACCTCAACGTATAGAGTAGTCTTGGGTAGCGACGGTCTCTACGATGTGATTCAATTTGAGAATCCAAACGACATAACAATGCTTAAGACCAATACAAGCAAACAGATTTGCGACAGAACCGTCAAGAGGTGGCTCCAAGAGTGGGAGGCCCATTTACCCAATAAACCAATAGAAAAATTCAAATTTAACCGCGATGATTGCGACGATGTTGCCGTCTCCGTAGTAGACATAATACCTAAACCTTTAGACCTCAACAACTTGAACCAGCCATTCCCCAACTGAAACAGGAAAACCCTTGTAATCTCCATATAAAATTTGTTTGGCCGGATAAATCCACGCCGTTTTGATAAAATTTTTATCGTCTCTGCATTTCACGTAGATCTCAACACATTCTTCGCGAAATACCCTCTTGGAAAGAGTCCAAGCCTTTCCAGAGTCATCGTAAAATCCAGCATTATCTGCGACTGCCAACGAGTCAAGATGTTTAATGCATTCTTCAGCAAACCCCAAACACTCATTTGGATCAGGATCCCAAGATACTCTTTTCAAAGGCGCAATAAATTCATTCAACCACGAATCTTTAACAGAATCATCGTTTAACACTCCTGAAAAGCGAGCAGTTATAGAACGGTTTCTTCTAAAATTTACAATGCGAACATATTTAATATATTCCGGATTATTCATCATTCTCGTAATCATAATTATAACTATTTTTAACATTAGCAAAAATGATCAACTTTTGGTCAATTTTTTTTAAATGACACAAAAAAAAATTGAAAAAATTTTTTTGAAAACTTTTCCTTGTAAAAAGACACAACCAAGTTGTAATCCAAGTTCTAATACAAACCAATAGAAAATGTCGTGCCGCAACTGCCCCGGTTGCCGCCCCAATTACCAGCCCAACCAGATGGCGCACATGGAGTTCGGGGGATGCCTTTACGTTGAGGATAAGCAAGACGACGCCGCTTCTATGTGGGAAACTGACAGCGAATCTGATGACTTCTCTGAGATGGCCAACGCAATTAACCTAGATCAAACCGCAGCTCTTGAAGAAGGAGCTCGTAGACTCTTGGACATGGACTTCGGTGACGACGAGTCAATTGAATACCAAGACCAAGACCAAGAACAAGAGAAGCCAGAGTTCATTGAGAAACCCCCTCTGTTTGACGCACCCATCCCGCTTGGCGAGTGCCCGATCTGCTACGAGGATCTCAAGATGATTGACTTCACTGTTACCAAGTGCGGTCACACTTTCCACTCGTCATGCGTGTTCAAGGCGATGGAGCAGAACGTAGACTGCCCGATGTGCCGCTGCCAACTCATTGAGATCCAAGAAGACCAAGAAGAAGAAGAAGATCAAGACGACGAAGACGAAGAAGACGAAGACCAAGAAGACGACGAAGACCAAGAAGACGACGAGCCAAAGGTTACCATGGAGCAACTCGCGACTAAGCTCCAGAACATGGGCTATACCGCCGTGGATTTCCTGACCTTTGTGATGGGCGCCTCTTTGAAGCGTCAAGATGAGGACCGCCAGACCGACGAGTTCTTATCGGAGCTGAGCAACAAGATTGACGACATCGTGGACGGCAAAATCACACTAGCCCATCGTGACCAGAGATCCTACGCCCAAGTGGCCAAGAGCCAACAAACCCCCACCATGCAAGCTCAACAAATCCAACCCCCCGCCCAAATCCAAGAAGCCTAAAAACATAAAACCCTAAAAACATAAAACCCAAAAAAATAAGTAGAGTAGTTTTCATTCTGTAATGTGTTTAACAACCCCTTTTTTTTTCTCGTAAAATATTATTGCATCCAAAATCCAAAATCCAAAATGGATCTAGATCTAATCCCCTCTGAAATAGAAACCCTTTTAACTCTCTCAAACAACATCACAGCAAGCCCATCAACCGAACAAGAGCTTTTTTGCACTCAAGCGAAAGATCAATCCAACAACCTACCCCAAAGAATAAAATCCGCATTAGAATCCTTTGCATCAACCGGATCTCCCAACGGTTTTCTATTAATAAAAACCATACCAATACATAAAAACATACCAGAGACACCAAACGGAAATAAATATAAAATTGGCGAAACCACCATCCTCGCCAAGATTCAAGCCATATTAGTCAGCGCAATAGGCGACATGATAGCGTATGAAGCCGAAGGCAACGGCCACCTTTTTCAGGACGTGGTTCCATTAAAATCAATGGAAACCGAGCAAACAAGTCTGGGGAGTAACACGGAGCTAGAGATACACACAGAACAAGCGTTTTCAAAACTCCGACCAGACATCCTATCTTTAGCGTGCCTTAGAGGCGACCCAAATGCGTACACCCACATTTTCCCAGTCGCAGAAATCATTAAAAATACCACCGCACAAGAACAACAAATCCTGAGGGAACCTCTCTGGTACACCGGCGTTGACTTATCCTTCAAACTTAACAACACAACAAACACCGGTTCCAGTTATTTTATTGAAGGAGACATAAGAGGACCAATGCCAATTATAAGCGGCCCCGAAAACAACCCAAAACTCGTTTTTGACCAGGATCTAATGAGCAGCCCAGATCCACGAGCAAAAGAGATGATAAAAAAAATTATAAACCTTTATTATCAACATAAGCTAAGACACAATCTAACCCCGGGTGAAATAATCCTGATAGATAACAACCGAGCAGTTCACGGTAGATCAGCATTCTCTCCTAAATACGACGGCAAAGACCGATTTTTAATCCGATCCTTCGCAACATTTGACCTTAAGAAGAGCGAATACGCCCGCAAACAACGCACAGTATCAGCCATCTATAGCTAATAACTAATAAGACGTTATGACCGCTGTATTTAACCCGCGGTGACCACTAATAAAGTATTGCAACAACATGAGCCATTTAGACTGCCCGAAAAACAAATCCCATTTGCAGTTAATAAAGACAATCCAACCAAAGACGAACAATAGAACCCTAGTCTCATAATTAATAGCCGGGCGCACATCAACAACGGGGTTAAATAAATAAAGACACAATAAAGCCATAGATATGACAAACATGAATTCAAAATACTCCTTCCAAACATTCAACTTATATGACAACTCAGTTTCCCCGACATTTTTCCTAACTAACAAAAAGTGCCAGACGCCAAATAAAACGAATAATATTTTATTCAAGACAATATAGGCAATAAAATAATCGTACTTATTCATCTAATCTATCTATTCTATATACTAGGCCAACAATAAAACGCCAACCCAAATAAAAAAAACCAAACAAACCCCAAATAAAAAACCCAAAAAAATAAAAAATAAATACATTTAACCAAAAACAATAAAATACCCCATCAATTTAACAATGAGCTTCCCGCAAACCCCAACAACATCCGCATTTGATTTTACTTCAACAATAAAACCAAATCAAGTTCTCTCAACGTATTCCCCAGACTGCATATTTTGCAGCAGTAAAACCACAACCCCTCTAATGCAAGACGGATCATTTAGACAATGTTTAAAATGTAGAAGGAATTTCAAACCAACCCTTTTACAAGCAAACCCACAACAAAACCTATCGCAACCCGTATCATATAAAACCCCAATATTCCAAACCATGCGACCCAACTACACCACCAATAATAAATGAACGTATAATTATATGATAAATATTAGTTATATAATATATGTCTTACTTTTATAAAGGTGTGGATTTAATTAAAAGTGGGTTTATTCCAAATGCGGATAATCCATATTATAGTAATTATAGTTTTCCAACATACTACGATGACTTAGCCTTTAGGTATTTAACAACAGACTCTAGCTCTAGCAGTTTATTAAATTCAGATGGAACTTATAGATTATTTTCATCGTGGATAGATGCAAATGTAAATGGCAATGTAAATGCAATGGTGTTTGACGCGTCGTTTGGAAATCTTTATATTGGAGGAAATTTTACAACAGTGGGGCCCGACCAAATAACCGTTACTAATATAGCAAGATTTAATACTAATACTGGGGAGTGGAGCAGACCAAATGTTAGTAATATTACGGGTGAAGTATATGCATTAGAGTTTGATCAAAACATTAATCTTTATGTAGGTGGGGCTATTACTACGTTAAACGTAAATATTGCTATCAATGGTTTGATTAGATTAAACGTTAGCCCCTCCGTCGTTGGAAATGTGGGAAATACTATCCTTGTAGGGAGAACGCTAAACGGAAGTAAAAACGGAGTTTATGCTTCTACAAGCGGAACCACCCCTGGAATTGTTCTTGCGTTAAAATTTGATGCAATAAGAAAAATTATGTATGTAGGTGGAAAATTTGGTAGGGTGGCTGTGTATTCGACGGCAGCGGATCAGCCTGCGGTTAATATTGTGTGTGTTGATACAAATACCGTGACCAATAACTTTATAACTAACCCAACTAGTCTAAGTGTGGGATTAACCAGTATAACAACAGACATGGTATATTCAATAACACTTGATCCAAGTGGAAGTGATCCAAGCGGAAATTTTTATATTGGTGGGTCTTTTACAAAAGTGGGTGATGTATCCGCAAATAATATAGCATGTTATAGTGCTTCAGCAAAAACGTGGAGTGCCTTAGGAGGCGGAGTAACCGGTGTTTCTAATGTCGTTGTGCGGGCATTAGCGGTTGACGCATTAAGAAACCTTTACGTGGGAGGAAATTTTACAACAGCTGGTGCATCAGTATCCGTAAAAAATATAGCAAAATATAACATTGTGTCAACCATCTGGTATGATGTGATTGGTGGTTTTAATAGTACTGTAAAGTCAATGAAGTTTGATTCAGTTGGGGATCTTTATTTAGCGGGGACATTTACCACTGCAAACTCAAATAGTGTCGCTGCAAATGGGGTAGTTAAATACACGTCTTCTAAATCTAGCCCAACGTGTGAAGTAATTGGAACTAGCACAAACAATGGAATAACTATTACTTCTCCTAATACCGTAAATGCATTAGAAATTGATTCATTTGGAAATCTTTATGTAGGTGGAAAATTCACCCAGGCGGGTGGAACAGTAACCGTGAATAACATGGCAAAGTGGAATAATTTGAGTAAATACACTAGCGTTTCCATTTTAACAGCGTATAGTATTAATAATTATGGAAGTTTTTTTTATTTTGATAATAGTAACCTTTGGTCGGTTGTGGGGACTAGTAGTAGTAATGGGGTGCCGGTCAGCGTTTTTGCGTTACAAGTTGATTCATTAGGAAACCTTTACGTAGGAGGGACTTTTACTACAGCCGGTGATGTATCCGCAAATAATATAGCAAAATATAATATTGCGTCAAACAACTGGTCGGCATTAGGAAGTGGAACAAATAACGGGCTTAAAAATAGCATTAACGGTTCGGTTTATATATATTCATTGGTGCTTGATTCATTGGGAAACCTTTACGTAGGTGGAACATTTAATATAGCCGGCGATGTATCCGCAAATAATATAGCAAAATATAATATTGTATCAAACACATGGTCGCAATTAGGAAAGGGAGTCACTGGCGGTGACTTTACATGGGTAAGTTCATTAGTATTTGATTCATTGGGAAACCTTTACGTGGGAGGGATTTTTACTACAGCCGGTGATGTATCCGCAAATAATATAGCAAAATATAATATTGCATCAAATACATGGTCAGCATTAGGAAGTGGATCAATTAATGGGGTAACTGACGCTACTAATTATTTTTCTGGTAGTAGTGTATCTTCAATGGTATTTGATTTATCGGGAAACCTTTATGTAGGTGGTAAGTTTAAAAAGGCTGGTAGTTTAACTGCAAATTGTATAGCAATATGGAATAGAAATAGTGCATGGGAAGTTATAACTGTAAAAACTATTCCCGGAATTGACATTAAATCATCAGTTAATGAAGTGCGGTCATTAGTTCTTGATTCATCGGGAAATATTTATGTGGGGGGTAATTTTAGTGCCGTGGGGGAGCATACCCCATTTAACATCGCAAAGTACAATGTCACCCAAAAATCGTGGTCAATATTAGGTTCCAGTGAAACTGATAACGGAGTTAGCAGTACCAGCGCGTCTCTGACTTTTGTAAATTCAATGGCGCTTGATTCATCGGGAAACCTTTATGTGGGAGGGGCGTTTGATTACGCTGTTCCCTCGGCATCTAATTATGTAAATAGTATAGCAAAATATACGATTAGTTCAAGTGCATGGTCTAAAATAACTCGCGCAAATAGCAGTAATTATGGTATTACTGGAACCGACCCTGCGGTATATGCAATGGCGGTTGATTCTCTGGGAACAATTTATGTGGGAGGAACCTTTAATAGTATTGCTGGAGTAAATGTAAATAATTTGGCAAAATACATAATTGTAAAATAAAAAATCTTCAACTAAGACAACACAAAAAATGCCTTGCTTGGCAGAGAATATGGTATAATTATTTTATATTTTAAATAAACCAACAAAACCAAAAATATATCTAACTAATATACAAAAATGCCCTGTAGTATTTCATGTCTTCTAGCAACCGTATTCATCATTTCAATGATATACATGACAAATGCAACACAGAAAAGCCAAACCATCCAAGTCTATCACGACCAGTTACCGACAAACCTAAGAAATCTCTATGAAAAACTCACAAAAGAACGTCTCCAAATATATTATTACGGATACGCATTGGGTTTCATACTTTCTCTCATCATCATCATTTATAATTACCAAAACCAAAAGCCATCAAATAAGATGACCACTTTAACAGCAACATGCACAGTCGTAACAGTCAGTTTCCTAACCAACTATTTCTACTACATGTTATCACCAAAGTCGGATTATATGTTGAACCACATAAATTCACCAGACCAGACAAAAGCGTGGCTGACAATGTACAGATATATGCAATATTATTACCATGCAGGATTAGTACTAGGCATAATCGCCGTAGCCTTTTTAGCAATCGCCTTCCGTTGCTAACCAAAACAAAACAAAACCAAAAACCAAAACCCAGATAATACATTATTAAAAACCGCTTAAAGAGACCCCGCCATTGTAGAGTGTGAAGGGCCAAATAGGGCCCTGCGGTATCATACAGCGACAAAAAAATCTAATTTAAGAAAAAATGATACCAGCAAAAAATCCGATATGGTCTAGTGGTTATGATGGAGGACTTTCACTCCTTAGATCGGGGTTCGATTCCCCGTATCGGAAAAACTCTTATAGCTCAGTTGGTTAGAGCATCAGTCTTATGAGCTGAGGGTCTGCGGTTCAAGCCCGCATAAGAGTACTCCATCCACCTTTAGAAAAGTTTGTCAAAATAAACCAATGTTAAAGGTGGAATTAGTTTGCTCCACTTTTAAGCCCAAAGGGCGACTGGCGCTTCGCTTAAAAGTGGATAAGAGCACAGATGGCCGAGTGGTCCAAGGCGGCAGACTCAAGTTCTGTTACCGTAAGGTGCGTGGGTTCGAACCCCACTCTGTGCAAAACAAAAAATTAAAAAAACAAAACAAACAAACCCCGTTTTCCAACAGCAACTACCAAAATCAGCTTGATTATGATAAATCCCGGAAAACAGCAACATTTTAAGGCTAAGCTTTTTCTAAAAAGCACATTTTTATTTCCCTCCAACAATTACTTTTGGATCAACCTTTTCTAAAGGTTGAAGAGCACGTGTGGCCGAGTGGTTTAAGGCGACGGACTTAAGACCCGTTATCAATGATGCGTGGGTTCGAACCCCACCGCGTGCAAACAAATATTTAAGCGTTTAAAAATAGAAAAAAAAATAACTTAAGATTCTAGCAAAGGAGGGCAAACAAAGAATCATAACAGCAACTCAAAATTAAAATATATAAACCCCAACCAAATGTTCCTTAACAGCAACTCAAACTGGAAAGTATTTTACACCATTGCACATTTAAATCGCCCAAAATTGGGCGATTTATCAGTGGAATGGCAACGTTACCATGCGCATTTGAAATGCGCAAAGGTGTAATAGACGTTTGTTCTATTAACCCTAGTTGTGCCTTGACTTTAGTTAAGTGTGCACGACAACTCAAGTTTGCACAGATAATGTGCAAATAAATCAAGAAAAGGAACATGCACCCTGCTCCCTTAGTGTAGCGGTTAGCACTTAGGACTTTGAATCCTGCAACACGAGTTCGAATCTCGTAGGGAGCTCTCACCCCAAAATCAACCAACCCAAAACAAAAAACAAATAAAACCCGGTTAGCTCAGTCGGTAGAGCGCTAGCCTTTTAAAACCCTTTAAGAAAGCTAGTGGTCGTGGGTTCGAACCCCATATCGGGTGTTACCATCTCCAAATAGGTCTTTAACACAATTCCTCTCCCGACGTCCAAAATTACATTTTTGCTCCACTTTAAAGCCAACTGTCGCTTCGCTTAAAGTGGATTTTCGCAAGTTTCTAAAAGTTGCAACCCAGTGCTTCTGTAGCTCAGTAGGTAGAGCAAACGGCTGTTCGATGTAAAAGTCCGGTAAAACCGTTAGGTCACAGGTTCGAGCCCTGTCAGGAGCGAATTTCAACCTTTTAAAAAAGTTGATCAAAATATATATAAATTTCGTTTTATATATATTTTTCAATTACTAATTACAATTTTGTTTGGGATTTGCTCCACTTTTAAGCGAAGCGACAGTCGCCCTTCGGGCTTAAAAGTTTATTTGGCACAACCTTTTCTAAAGGTTGTTAAAGTGGAAGATTTTGGCTCAACCTTTTCTAAAGGTTGAATTAGGTCTTCTTCTGGAACCTCTGAACACACTCCCAAATCTTAGCAGACTCCTCCATATTAAAAACACCACGACGTTGAGCCAGCGACAAAAACCCAACAAGCAAATTCAATGCCACATTTTCATTCGCAACATTAACATCAACAAGCCTAGGCTCGGGCTTCTTCTCTTCAGTTTCGTCTTGCTTTTCCATTATAATATAAAATGAAATACTAATTCTAAATTGGTTTTCGCTAATAAATTAATTCCAACCCACCGCATGCAAAAAAATTGAAATTCTTAAAATGTAATAATTACAATTAAGACAATAAAGAAGAATGGAGCCCATCATCAAAAGAGAAAATATCATTGAGTCAGTGATTTTGCAATTTCACACAGCTGCCAATCCCAAACTCATTCCCATTTTAAATCAAGAACAACAACAAGACCAAGAACAACAACAAGACCAAGAACAAACCCAAGAACAAAATCCACCATCTAATACATACAATTTCAACTTATTCCCCGACAACCCAACCCAAAAGTTCGGAACGCTTGAAATAAAGATTGCCGACACTCCAATGTCAACAGCCCACCACGTTCTAGACACGAATTGCGACATGTCGGGATCCATGGACGACAATTGTTCTGACGGAAAGACAAAAATGCAGCACGCAAAGCACACGCTAAAAAATATCGTGACGGCGCTTTCAAAGACCCCAGACGCCTCAGTAACCATGGCAACCTACGCATTTGACGATAAGGTTGAAACCGTTTTCCAAGACGCAGAAATAACAAAAGACCCCGCCGAAACAACAGACAAGCTAAGGACGCAATTAGATCAAATGCAACCCCGCGGAGGAACGGACATCTATCAGGCGCTCAATGCCCAAGCAACCCGAGCCAAAAACCGCGCCCAAAAAAAAATCCGCCAGACAAATATTACCCTTACAGATGGGCAAGCCAATCAAGGCAAGTCAACGTCTTACGCGGAAATGGCAAAGCAAGTCGCCCCCAACTGCACAAATGTTTTCATCGGGTTCGGTCACGACCACAACGCTGTAGGCCTACATCAACTCGCGGACGCCCAGCCAAACGGCCACTACTTCTATGTAGCAGAGATTGAAAAAGCCGCGCTAGTCTTCGGCGAGGTCATTCATCAGATGCTTTATACAGCACTCAAAAACGTGATTATCCAAGTTGAAAATGCTGAGATTTATGATTACAAGACCAACACTTGGTCTAAAGAACTCAAAATCCCGTCTATTGTCAGTGAGGCAACCAAGACTTATCACCTGAGATCAACTACGCCAGACGATACAGTCGTCAAGATCCTAGCCCAAAGCGAAATCCACGAAGAAGAACAAGAACAAGAACAAGAACCAACCCTTATTAGCGACGATAACATTCCGCTTCCCAACCTTATTAACGCGGAAACGGATCAAATATTTCCAACCGATCTTTCCGCGCATATGTTTCGCCAACGAACTCAGGAACTTCTCTACAAAGCGCACGAGCATTCAATCACATCAGAGATCCAAACACCAACCACACCAAGTAGAGAAGCATACAAGGAAAAAAGCAAGACAATCAGAAAGGATATTGTAGAATTCACCAGGTTCATGCAACAATACGCAACCGAAAATGGCCTAGAAAATGACGACCTTATCAACACTCTAATTGCCGACCTAACGGTTATTGCAAAGACGTTCGGAGGGCCAAGATCCGCACTGTATACAATGTCAAAAAGCAGCTCTCAAGGGCGGCAGACTTCCAACAACACGAATTATATTGACCCAAGCGATTTTGCAACAAGGAATATCTTTGGTCTCCGCCGCCAAAATGCGCTAGACCCCAACAACAACAACGACTTAAACGACCTTCCTTCCCCAGCCGCATTGCAACGAGGAGTAACGCGAACTTACACAACTCCAAGACAAATGGCAATGATGCGGCGACTTACAGGAGAACAAAATATCGCCGATCTAGATCTGGTTCCAAATATTCCATTCCCTTCTCTTTCTCTTTCTCCGTCTCCGTCTTTGTAAAATGAAAAACAAAATCATTTCACAAACATAACCAAAAAAAACAACAAGACAAAACAGACAAAAAAAATAAAAATAAAAAAACAAAATTCCTTAGAAACTATTTTTTGTTCCGTAATAAATCTTATTATCACGACTTCCATTAGTAATAATAGCGGGAACGCTTGACCCACTAACACTTCCAATGTTTTGCCCAGACCCAGAAATAGAAGAAGCATCTAGATCACCAGGTTTTTTAAAGGAGACGTTAACATACGAAACCCCTTTCATAAGCTCTTCACTTAATTGACTCAAAATAGGAAAATCCTTTTTATTGAATGACGTAGCGACTGTTTCGGGCGTCAAAACATCAGTCTTTTTTCCGCCATTAACAGTGTTACCAGAAGAATTCAAACCCCATAATTGCTGCCACACATTACTTACCTGAGCACCGTCTCCAACATTCAAAGAAAAGGGGCAAGAGTAATCCGCAGGATCGTCAATCGCCCCACAAGGATTGCACGCTGAAGAATTCAAAAACTTAAACCCATTAACCTCTTTGGGAATATCCTCATTCGCTATAGGCTTCACATTTGAAACCAAGCTACCGTTAACACCATTATACCCAGTATACAAAACTTTTTGCATAGAAATCGCGCCACTCGCGCTATCCTTTCCGCAACGAACGAGATTATTAATATTATCCGGCATTCCGTCGGTATGTTTAATAATAGCACCATTCAAAAGAAACGACCCCTCCTTGGTATTCCACGCCAACAATTCAACAATAGCGGTCTGGTTATAAACAGATTGCGCGTTCTCCAACGAAGCTCCGGGTTCATTATTAATTATATTATTCTGTGAAATAGCATTCTTATACAACGTAACAACATCCGGAGACCACGGCCACTTTCCAGTTTTCAATAAAGTTTTCACATCTTCAGCGCTCGCTTGTGTCTGAATAACATCTAAATCAAAGCGCAAATTGGGGTTATGAATTTTTTGAAATGCAATAAATTCCTTTATAACACTTTGAGGCCAAACCATGGTCTTGGGAATAGGATATCCCTCGGGAAATAACCCCCACACGGACCCCCCATCCGATCTTACCCCTGCGTTAGACGATGATGTGAATCCTTCAATGCAGCTAATCTTAAATGCCTGATAAATAATGAAAGCCACCGCGGCGAACCCAATTCCCCACTTAACATCAAACATACCTATAACAATAATCACAAAAGCGAGTATTAAGTTTCCTAAAATGGATTTAAATAAAAACTTGAAATAATTTGGTTTCACGTTTACTAGAACAGCCAATAAAACAACAACTAACATAACACCAATATTAGTTCTATCGTCATTTTTTGGAAATATATTATAGACCATTCGTAACTATAATATATAAATAAAATAAATAAATACACTCACTCACACACACACACACACACACACACACAGACACACATCCCGACTTAACGACCAGTGGAACCGAACCCACCAGACCCGCGCTCAGTGACACCACCCAATTCGTCGGTGCTGTTAACAATCGTCGCATAAATGGGAACCATTCCGGGAGCAACAATTTGCAGCAACTTATCATACTGTTGAACGACGTGATCCACACCCAAACAATCAAACTTACCAATCAAATTTCCGCGATAACCACTATCAATAACTCCGACGCTATTTGCTAGACGCAGAGGAGTTCCAGACAAACTAGACCGAGGCATCATAAAAAAACCAGTGTTATAACTCTTACCATTCTCACAAACCATGCGAGCGGAACACGAGACCGAAAAATTAATTTTATTAACATTTTGCGAAGAACAATTAGTCTCAACAGGAGTAAAAAGATCAAACCCAGCATCGGGATAATCCGAATTATGCATATGCGCGTTATGAGCAAGAGCAGAATTAATATACATATCATTCAAGACATTGTCGCTCTTATCCACAAAAATCCGCAACTCCATTACACGATCGCACGCAGTAAATGAATAAAACCCTGCCATCTCTTATCTATAACCCCGTATTACGTTTAAATCATTTTTAATTGTTACTACCAAACATTCCAACCAAATCAATAAAAATATTCAACACATCCAAATAGTAGTCCAATGAAGCGGTTATAAAGTCTCCGTAATATTCTCTCTGTAAAATATTGTTCGTGTCATAAATAATGTAGAGAGAAAATAAGACCAATGACAAAATATAAATCCATCTCATTTTGCCACCTGAAAATAAGGTAACAATTTGAAAAATGATTAACAATAATAACGCATAGAATAAGAATGCAGCAAATTGAAGACCAAGATTAACGCCAAACATTATCAACGCAGCGCCAAATAAGAACATAACGCCGAAAATACTCATAGTTCCGACTATAGCCATTTGAATAATATTTGGGTCAACTGACTTTTTCATGAAAGAGAGCATAACGCCCCAACAAGCGGAAAACACTGAAAACAAGATAAACTTGAGCCAAGCCGGCATGGGAATCAATGCTAAAGCAAATATAATTAGTATTTCAACAACAAACAATCCCCAATATAAACCAGCACCAGCACCAGCACCACTAGCCTCGCTTTTATAGTTTGTCATGAAGTAATAAGTTATTCCCAATTGAGCAATCAAATTCGCGAAAACCATGATCAAAAATTCCTTCTTGCTGTTCAATAAATTTAAAAAAGACGAGCCGCCTCTTTGACCCCCCATAAGATTATAAATGGCGTGCCCACTGTGAGGCTTCCCGCCTTTGAAAAGCTTATTATATAATGCAGAATTAACCATGGATTATATAATATATTTTTATTTTTATTATTTTTTATTAATTTGTTTGACCAGGTTTAACCGCCCAATACCACGCGGGAGGAGTCTTGTAATAAACTTGGCTAATCGCCGGCGCCTGGTAATAAATTCCCTTGGTGTTATTTGACCCACCGTTTGTAGCAAAAGGGAACGGTTTCAAAGGACCAATTGGATTCGCGCATTTTCTTTGAATTCTTAACGTGTGTTGGCTTGAGTCTTGTGGTTGATACAACGTCTTTGTATAACCAGCATTAGAACTAATTGTATTGAAACTAGTATAATGCGCAGTAGTTGTGCTGCAACCAGTTGGCCCACCCTTAATGCGATGACCAACATAAATCTCAGGTTTATTAGTATCAACAACGCAATCATTGGCAGCCGCCTTGGTTTGGATATATAACCATTGGCTTCCATTATCGGAAAGGTTATCATTCGCGCTCTGTGGTTGAACCCAATAGTTGGGGTATTGTCCGTTATTAATCCACTTATATTTCTTCTCCAACATTCCCTTCGTAGAGAGAACAGAAGGCTTAATATATTCAAATTGTTGACCTTGGGTTATGCCTCTAACAAGAGGGGAATTCATGAGAGGTTGTGGGCTAGAATATGTTCCACAGCATCCACCACTTCCTCTGGGAAATTGCCCATAAAAAGGAGTGCCATTCTTTGAAAATGCGCTGCTTTTACCTATATATCCAACGTTGCGAGTTCCACCATTGATAGAAAACCCGGAAGTTCCTGGAGATAAAAGAGAGAACTCTCCATTCCCCTTACTCCTATTCCCAAAAGGGCCTTGGCTTACCCAAAGACCTCCCGGAGGTTTGCCGGATCTGTTTGAACCATAATTAATAACTGCTTTCCTTTTGAATGCTTGAATAGACATATATAACATATTTGGAGATAAAAACAAAACCCCCTATCCCAACTATTCATATAAACAATAGATCTCTTCTCTCACAATCAACCGATGCGCATCTCAATAAAGTCCAATACAATTTAGTGTTACATATAGAACCAACAATCTTCTCTATTCCTTCTCTACAAGAATCCACTTTTTTCCCGAAAAGCAAATATATTCCCAATGCACCTAAACTATAGTAAAAACATTTATAATTAACTTCCGCTGGTATTTTTTCCAAAGATAACAACTCAGGGGAAAAGAAAGCGCTCTCCGATGCGCGAGAGAACGGATAATTAAAAACAAAATTCCCTTCAATATTAATATTTTCAACACAGCGATGATTAACACAAACAAATGTTGAAGAATCAATAACAACAACATCTTTCAAGTCAATGTAAAAGAACCCGCGATGGAATTTTTTATAAAGAATATCGTTTTGTTTATTCAAGTCTCTCATCAAGAAAACCACGTTATTATAATTAATCGGCACATCCGTCAACTCACACACCGAATCAGCGAAAAAATCTATGCACCACCCCGACCCCGTTTCACATTTAATTAAAGTCGCCCCTAACCCCAAATCCAAGTTATCATTATTAAGCATTTCTAAAATACTTTTTAAAAATTCTTCTCCAACCGAACTACTGAAATGAATTTGATAATTAAATTGTGATAAGCGAACAAGCGACATATGTAAAAAACATAAAAAAATGGAGGGTTTTAAACTCCAAATTTTTATTTTTTTTTAACGTTTTCCTTTTTCCTTTTTCCTTTTTACAAGAGCTTTAACCCACAACCTTGACAACCCTCTTCTGCTTCTTGGGCTTTGGCAGGCTGCCATAATCAACCTTGGTCCAAGCGGCTTCCTCTAGAGGAGAATCTGCCATGCGAGGATCAGGAGAATCTACGGGGGGAGAATCTACCGGGTGAGAATCTGAAGGGGGAGAATCTACCGGGAGGAGAATCTGAAGGGGGGGGATCAACCGGAGACGACGGCACAAAGACCTCGGAAACCATGTCGGGGCTGGGCACCCTTAGAGCGGCAACCTGGGGCTTCTTACCGGTAGACAACTTCCTGGAGCGAAGAGCCGCATCAGACGCCTCGTCATCATCAACGAGCCGAGGCCGAGGTCGCGAAGAGTTTTGCGGCTTAACGGGCCGAGACGATTCACTGCGAGCGACAGAACGATTGGCAGACAGCTTCCAAAACCAGGGGTCGTCGTAGACAATCTTGATCTCCTTGCCGCTGAGAACGCGTTCCCGAGCCCGCTGAGCAGTCTCCGACGCGCTCCACTTCTTGAAGTGGATGAAGACGCGCTGGAACTTGGTGCCGTCTTCAGACACCTTGGGAACCATATCAATGCGGTCAATCTCTCCCAGACCGACGTCGCGGATAACAAAAGCAACCCGCGCTTCAGTGATGTTGGCGAACACCCTCGGGATGCAAAGGCTGGGGAGAGAAGACATTTTAATAAATGAGCCCGGAGGGTAATAGTTTACTTACAAGAAAAAATAAAAAAAGTATTTCAATTTTTTTTCAACCTCTCAAAAAAATTTTTACACCTTTTATAACAGTTGCCAAATCACATTGAAATGTGAAATAATGTCAAACATTTCCAATTAAGAGAGACTCTATGTATTCAAGTCGCCGTTTCAAAGAGTCAATTTCAGTTTTTTGGGTTTGAACAATTCTATGTAGAGCCGCCGCCGCCGCCGTAGTAACGGTAAAAATAACGTTTTTATCAAGACATTTAAAATTGTCAACTTCTTGCCCGTATATAAATATAGACCCTAAAACCGAAGAAATGGGTTTTAAAACACGAAATGTTTTATCATCAATAATAGATTCAATTTCCGATAAAAATTCATTGTTGCAGCAGTCATAACATTTTAGTTTTGTAAATATATTACCGGAAGCATCTTTCTCAAAATCGCAAGTGGATTTATTTCTAAGTTTAATAACATAGCAAGAATCGTCAACAACATCAGCCAATTCATAAATATTTGGAACAAAATCAACCATGGGAGACGCGGCTTCAGGTAAAACAGATTCCACCTCCTGCGCTACAAAACCATAAGTTTTTGATAAATAATTCTTAGAAGCGTCAACAAGACTATATGTTCTAGGTTCAAATTTCTCCAACAACCCTAATGCATCGCAATCACGAATTGATTCTATATTTGTTTTAATGCGCCTATCAGACCCTTGAATAAACGCAGTGGTGGAATTTATCGCCCCAGCCGCGGCTATGCTTGTGGCTATTGTTCCAGAAAGCGAATAAGTACTAGTTGTTGTCGCCACGTATAGAGGCACCGATGAAGCACCACTTGGAGCATTAACTGGGTACTCCTTTGCACCGATTAAAACATTTCCGTTAGAAGTAATGCCGCCAGTAGTAAGTTTAATATTACCAGTATTAAGAGTTAGATTACCAGCAGAAACGGTTAGCGCCCCTTCAGTAGAGACGACTCCACTAATAGTAACATTACTAGAATCAGCGGAATTTCCTAAAGTGAGAACATTACCGCTTAAGTTTAATAATGGGTTTTTTAAAGACATTTATATTAGACGTATAAAAATATGCGAAATTTTCAAGCGCGAAAAAACAATAAACCCCAGAAAAATATAAACCCCAGAAAAATATAAACCCCAGAAAAATATAAAAACTAAAAAGATTTAAAGAAACAACAACAAATACTTATTGTGGGGAAATCCGGCTTTAGCTCAGTTGGTAGAGCAGTTGACTGTAGTGGTTTAACCGAAGTTGATATCAACTTGTCGCTGGTTCGATTCCGGCAAGCCGGACTAAAACCCCCCACCAAAACATATTATTTGATACAACCCATCGTATCAAATAATAATCATTTCCACTTTTTTTAAAAGTGTTTTTTTTGCTCCACTTTTTAAAAGTGGATTAGATATCATAAACCATTTCAACTTCCAACGTGAACGAAAAATCCATAAAATTTAAATTAACAACTTGCCCATATTTATTTAAAAGTTGCACCCCCATTTTTTTAATATCAACCGGCCCAAAATATTGTCTTTTCGGCGACAATATTTCATTATTCCCGTCAAACAAAATCTGATAATTATTATTAGAATACGGGATTTTTGCCAATATATTTTTATCAATATAACTATCATTAAACATCGCAATTAAATTGGAAGAATTATAAATATTAAAATCGTTCAATACAAAAAATAAATAATCAAGCGGCGTTGAAAAAAACAACCCCGCCGACTTATAAGAACTCGCGTTATAATTAAACGCGGTTCTATAACCCAAAATCCACCCAAGACTTTGCTCAAATTTGGAATTATTTTTATCATTGTGAAAAATCAAATCAAAATCTAAATTACTCGTATTATAAATAGTCGTTTTATTTGAAATCGGGTCAATGAGAACCTTAAAATAAATCACACCAAGCGTCGTATTAATCGCGTTTTCTAAAGTGGTTTGAAGCAACGCTGCGCTATAACAACCTTCCGGAATAAAAATATCCCCAGAAATATTATTAGAAGGTATCCATATACGAAGCCAATTAGACATTGTATGAACCGAAACAAGGTAAATACTTTCAGGCAATTCAACGGATAAAAGCCGAATTCCAACAACATTCTTCAAAGTATAAGTCAAAGTGAAAAAACAATCCGACGAAGACACGCTATTAGAGTCTCTAAAAAACGTGTTCATTGCCAAAGACACAATGCGTGTTCTCCTCCTCAAACGGTTTAAAACTCCGGGCGTTGTTTCAGTTGGAAAAGTGTTAATAGGTTGTATAAAATTGGTAATAGATTCCTGCGGTTTATCAATAACAAAATTTGATCCGTCTCCTTTCATAAGTGGATTTATTTTAAGCTTCTGTATCAATAATCGCTTGGCCTCATCCAAAAATATAAATAATTTATTTTGAAATCCCTTATCAGCCACGGCACCCAACAGTTTTTCTCTCATTATAACCTCTCTTGAAACAATGTCACCTTCAACATAATTCTTTCCCAAATTAAAAAACACTTCTAAATCTTCATCATCATAATTATTAATATCAAGATCAAGTGCAGAGTAATTCATATAGTAATATTATTATTATATGAATAGATTAATAAAATAAATCAAACCAACCCAAACCAAACCAACCCAAACGTCACTCGTCGCGATGAACTTCGCCACCCCCAGAATTTTTCATACACCCGAATGGCCCAGAGTTTGCGATGCGATTCATTATAGTATATTTCGGCGTCTTATCAAATTCTTTAAATGGATCCATTAATTCTTCTATAAACGAATTTAAAGACTCCGGCTGCCGCAATTTAAGTTTATAGCCAAAAAAGATGTAGACCGTGTTCCAAAACCACTTTTCTTTCATTATTTGTGCGTTTTCAATTTCCTTGTGAAACATTTGATCTATCACTGAAAACGCGGATTTTAATAACAGAACGTCTCTCGTAATCCCCTTTTTAAGTTCAAACAATTTAACCAAATTCGTGCTGCGACGTTGTATGTCAACAGTAATATCCGCGTCTACTACAGAACCTTTGACCAAAGAATCGCTTTTCGCATTATTTGTTAGTGCCGTTAATATGGCCTTATTGTATCTAATTTCATTTTTAATATTCTTCAAGTTCGTGATTTTTTTCCTCTTATAATCGTATATCCTTTTTATTATAGAAAATACATTGGTGTTATAAATAATGGGAAACCATAAACGAATAACATTTGGAATCAAAAATTGATTCGTCTCTTTTATTTCGGCAATCTTCTTCTCGACATCTTCCAGCTTCTTCATTAATTCTCCCTCTAGATTTATTTTTGAATTATTGGTTATTTGTAGTTTTCTCTCTTCAATAAATTTCTTTTTCTCCAATTGCAATTGTTTGACCCTTTCAATGTATATAGGTATAAGTCGTTTTTTACGTTCCAAATCATAATGATATTGGCTTTCATCCTTTTTATCGTCATCCAGAGATAATTCTCCCACATTCGCGTAAATTTTAACCATAGTTTCTAACTCGGACAATTCTATGCTTTCTTTATCTATTTTTTTCTTAAAATCGTCAATTTGTTTATCTAATTCCATGTCAGTCTCCGTTTTTTGAATCTCCACCTCTGTATTGTTAAAATCTCTGAATAATAAAACGGATCCAGAAGTAAATTCAACTGACGATTGCAACTTATCATATTGATGCGCCGATATTTTATGCGCCTCTGAGGCCGCGTCTAGTTTAAAATAGTTAACAAGCGCCAATAAAAAAGCGATAAAAGCATTTATGCCAGATAATAAAAAGGAGCCCCAACTAATATTTTGAACAACTGCTGATACAACTGTCGCGGCAGTTGACAATAAAATAGCAGGCATCATTAAAAGATTTAATTTGCTTTCACAGAAGTTTTTGGATTCCATATAAATGATTTTATGCCCTTTTAAGTAGCACGCCAAAATATCAAATGCCGAAGAATATTTCTCATTCATATTCGTATAATATTTATCAAAGCTCTTTTCAACTTGAGTGTATTTTAACTTTTTATAGTTGACAACGGAATTTCCGATTTTAATAAACAGAGCACCCTTCTTTTTATTTGACGCAACCCCGCCATCAGAATCACAATCACTCTCCACACTGGCAAAATCCTCGTAGCTTTCCGTGTCGCTCAAATCGCTGTTGCTATCTCCATAATAATTTTCGTCGTCGCTATGAAAACTTTTTCTTTTATCCGATGCCTTTCCACTTTCCTCAGCAACTCCCTTTTTCTTGTTGTTTTTGATATTAAAAGTTTCACACCTTTTCAAGCGTTCTTTATTAAAATTTTTCACACCTCCTAAAAACGACTCTTTTTTAATTAAAGTTACCAACCCGTTTTCAAGATCATTCATCTCTTCTATATCTAATTGAACTTCTTCGTTACCTTCCATTATTAGTTTATTTTATTATTTATTTTTTTATTTGATGTATTATTTGATGTATTATTTGATGTATTATTTGATGTATTATTTGATGTATTATTTGATGTATTATTTGATGTATTATTTGATGTATTATTTGATTTATTATTTGATGTATTATTT